>JAEEGL012831072.1_pt1 | contig 14563 bp, 16 predicted proteins | sample 9134231 | NCBI WGS metagenome assembly JAEEGL01 (sample SAMN16246548, study PRJNA631951) | gut metagenome | biome: gut microbiome; feature: rumen; material: fiber-attached | host: Bos | place: Iran: Karaj | collected 2018-10
AGTGCCTATATTTTCCATTTTGTCACTTCCTTATTTTAATAGTTCTAACATTCTTTCTAATTCTTCATTAGAATTATATTGTATAATAATCTTTCCTTTTTTAGCACCAGCATCTAATTTTACTTTAGTACCAAAAAATCCTTGAAACGTGTTCTCTATATCTCTGTATATTGGTATAAATCTCTCAACCTTTGTATTTGTTTTCTTTTTACTTTTTGTTTTCTTTTCTGTTTCTCTTACAGAATCACCTGATTCGATAATATTTAGTGCTAGTTTATATTGTTTTTCAGGATCTTCTATTGACATTAATGATTTACAATGTCCTTCTGTTAGCTTTCCCTCTAATGCTAAATTTATTACTCTTTCATCAAGATTTAATATTCTTACTGTATTTGCAATACTGCTTCTGCTCTTTCCTAGCTTTTCTGCAACTTTTGCTTGAGTTAAATCATATTCTTCCATTAATAGCTTTATTCCTCTTGCTTTTTCAATTGGATTCAAATCCTCTCTTTGTATGTTTTCTATTAATGATATTTCTTTATTTCTTTGAACATTATCTTCTTTTATAACAGCTGGTATTTCTGTTAATCCCGCTTTTTTAGAGGCTCTCCATCTTCTTTCTCCAGCAATTATTTCATAGTAACCACTCTTTTTACTAACTACTATTGGTTGTATTACACCATATTCTTTAATTGAATTTGATAATTCTTCCAAAGACTCTTCATCAAAGGCTTTTCTTGCTTGTAATTTATTGGGTTCTATTTCATTTATCTTCAAATATTTAACAATTTCATCTTGATTACTTGTACTTTCTTGTTCAATTGGTCCACTAAATAACGCATCTAATCCTTTACCAAGTCCTGTTTTTTTCATTGCCATATCCTATTCCTCCTCTTTTTTTCTCATTTCTTCATTTTTTAACATCTCTTTTGTTAGTTTTTCATATGCTCTTGCTCCCTTTGATTTAGGGTCATATAAAGATATTGGCATTCCATATGAAGGAGCTTCACTTAATTTTATGTTTCTTGGAATTACTGTTCTATAAACTTTATCTCCAAAATATCTCTTAACCTCTTTAACAACCTGATTTGATAAATTCGTTCTAATATCATACATTGTTAAAACAGCGCCTTCTATTTCTAAACTTTTATTTAAATGTTTCTTTACCAAATTAATTGTATTTAATAATTGTCCTAATCCTTCTAACGCATAATATTCACATTGCACAGGGATTAAAACCGAATTTGATGCAGTAAACGCATTTAGTGTAATTAATCCTAAAGATGGTGGACAATCAATAATGATATAATCATACTTGTCTTTTATAATATCTATTCTCTCTTTTAGCCTTTGCTCTCTCGATATTTGCGATACAAGCTCTACCTCTGCTCCAGCTAAATCTATATTTGAAGGGCATACTTTTAAATTCTTTATTTTTGTATCTAATAAGGTATCTTCTAGTTCCACTTCATTTATTAATACATCATATGTTGAATTTTCACTTTCTTTTTCTATACCAACACCACTTGTTGCATTACCTTGTGGGTCTGCATCTATTAGTATTACTTTTTTACCTTTTTTTGCTAGTACTGTACTTACGTTAACAGCTGTTGTTGTTTTTCCAACACCGCCTTTTTGATTTGCAATTGATATTATTCTACACAAAGTAAATCCCTCCTTTTTTACCATATAATAATATAAAAATTTTTTAAATATGTCAATCTGTTTTAATACTATTTTTGATAAAAATAAAAAATGTTGCACGAGCAACATTTTTATGTAATCGGCTCCTTTAAAGGCTTGCCATTATTTCTTGGATAGTTTAAAGGTGTTTTATTTACTTTTCTTATGATTATATTATTTCTCTCTATTTCATCATTGATATTTACTGTCTCTATTTTTTCTATTTCTCCACCTAATATTTTTATTGCATTTTTACTTTCGATAAGTTCTTCTTCGTAATTAGGCCCTTTCATACATACTGCTATACCGCCTATTTTTACAAATGGTAACATGTATTCAGCTATTGTTGACAATTTTGAAACAGCTCTTGTTGTGGCTACATCGTATTTTTCTCTATAAAAAATATTTCTTGCTAAATCTTCTGCTCTTGAATGAATAATTTCTAAATTTGTAATTTTTTGCTTTTCTGTAATATCTCTTATAACATTTAATTTTTTGTTCACAGAATCTATTAGTGTAACATTACATTTTGGGTTTACAAATTTTAGTGGTATTCCTGGAAAACCAGCTCCTGTTCCTATATCAATTAATTTTGCCTTATCTTTTACAATATCGTTTATTGTAAGCGAATCTACAAAATGTTTCACGATAAACATTTTTTCATCTGTAATAGAAGTAACGTTTATTTTTTCGTTCCATTTTATAATTTCTTTCATGTAATAATAAAACGTTTCGTATAAACTTTCATCTATTATAATATTGTTTTGTTTTAACTCTTTATAAAATATTTTTTTAAACTCTTCAAATTCCATTTTAACCTTTTTTCGCTTTCTTTTTCTGTTCTAAATATATCAAAAGAACAGATATATCAGCTGGTGAAACTCCTGATATTCTAGATGCTTGCCCCACTGAATATGGTTTAAACTTATTTAACTTTTGCCTTGCTTCAAGTCTTATTCCTTTTATTTTACTATAATCTATATCTTCTGGCAACAATCTTTTTTCTAGTTTCTTAAATCCTTCCACTTGCTTCTTTTGCATTTCAATATAGCCTTCATATTTAATCATAACTTCAACTTCTTCTATAACTTGTTTATCCAATTCAGGCCTATTAATATCTATCTCTCTTAACATTTCATAGGTAAGCTCTGTTCTTTTTAATAAATCCGCTATTTTAGTTCCAGCAGTAATAGTTGATGTTCCATGTTCCACAAGGAACTTGTTGTTTTTATCTGTTGGTTTTATATTTGTTGTTCTTAATCTCTCTATCTCTTCATCTATTTGCTTCTTTTTTACTAAAAATCTTTCATATCTCTCATCAGAAATTAATCCTATGTTGTGTCCAATCTCTGTTAGTCTTAAATCCGCATTATCTTGTCTTAATAGTAATCTATATTCTGCTCTAGATGTCATCATTCTATATGGTTCAGCTGTACTTTTAGTAACAATATCATCTATTAACACACCAATATATGCATCTGATCTATCTAATATTAAAGGATCTTTTCCTTTTATTTTTTGCACTGCATTTATTCCAGCTATTAATCCTTGGCACGCTGCTTCTTCATAACCTGATGTGCCATTAATTTGACCAGCAAAAAATAGTCCTGATATGTTTTTTAATTCTAAAGAACTTTTTAATTGAGATGGTTCTATAGCATCATATTCTATCGCATATGCTGGTCTTGTAAATTCGCAATTTTCTAACCCTGGTAATGTTCTATACATCGCTATTTGCACATCTTCTGGTAATGATGAACTCATACCTTGTATATACATTTCTTCTGTATCAATTCCAACAGGCTCAACAAATATTTGGTGTCTCTCTTTATCTGCAAATCTAACTACTTTATCTTCAATAGAGGGACAATATCTAGGTCCAGTTCCCTCTATTAATCCAGCATATAATGGTGACCTATGTAAGTTAGCTCTTATTATTTCATGTGTTTTCTCGTTTGTATATGTTAGCCAACAAGGTATTTGTTCAAATTCTCTTGTCTTATCTTCAAAAGAAAACGGAACAATATCATTTTCTCCTTCTTGAATTTCCATTTTCGAAAAATCTATGCTCCTTCTGTTAATCCTTGCTGGTGTACCTGTTTTAAATCTTTGTAATTCAATTCCTAGTGATTTTAAACAATCAGATAATGGTTTTGCTGCAGAAACTCCATCAGGTCCACTTTCATAAGAGTTTTCTCCTATAAAAATCTTTCCTTTTAAATATGTTCCTGTTGCAACAATAATTGTTTTGACATGGTATATTGCGCCTAAATTTGTTTCTATTGTTTCAACTTTTCCATCTTCAATTGTTATATCCACTATCTCTGCTTGTTTTAAAAATAAATTATCTTGTTTTTCAAGAGTATGCTTCATTTCCATTTGATATTTTTTTCTGTCCGCTTGAGCTCTTAAAGAATGCACAGCTGGTCCTTTTGATGTATTTAACATTCTTATTTGTATCATCGTCTTATCTATGTTTTTTCCCATCTCTCCACCAAGAGCATCAATTTCTCTTACAAGATGGCCTTTTGATGTACCTCCTATATGAGGATTACATGGCATATTGGCAATACACTCTAAACTAATTGAAAAAAGAAGCGTTTTCATTCCTAGTCTACTGCTAGCCAAAGCAGCTTCACATCCTGCGTGACCTGCTCCTATAACTGCAACATCATACTCTCCTGCATCGTATTTCATTATATTCTCCTTTTTAAATGTTTCTCGTGAAACATTTTATTTTCCTAAACAGAATTTTGAAAAAATTTCTGCTATTACATCTTCTGTAACAGTCTCTCCTGTTATCTTTCCAAGTTCTTCTATTATTTCTTTAAGATATGTTGATATTATATCGATTGGCATACCTTCTCTTATAGTATCACGTGCCTTTTCTAAGTTTTTTCTAGAATTGATGATTATATTTTTATGTCTTGCATTACTTACAATAAGTTCTCCATCATTTGCTATTTCTTTTAATTTAAACATTTTAGATATTTCTTCATATAATTTATCTATGCCTTCTTTTGTTTTTGTTGAAATTTCTATTATTGGCTTTTCAATCTTTTCTAATTTGCTCACATCTGCTTTTTTGTTTAAATCTATCTTATTAAGTAATATTATTGCATTTTTATTATTTAATAATTCCATTATTTCTTCATCTTCACTATTTAATTCTCTTGATATATCAAATATTGCAATAATTATATCGCTTTTTTCAGCAATCTCTTTTGCTTTTTTTACCCCTATTTTTTCTACTTCATCATTTGCATTTCTAATTCCGGCTGTATCTATTATTTTTAAAGGAACCCCATCAACAGAAATAAATTCTTCTATAGAATCTCTGGTTGTTCCCTCTATATCAGTAACTATGGCTCTTTCTTCATTTAATATAACATTTAATAGTGAAGATTTTCCTGCATTTGGTCTTCCGATAATTGCAGTACTTATTCCCTCTCTTAAAATTTTTCCATTATAAAAGCTTTTTTCTAATTCATTAAGTAATATATCTACTTCATCTAATATTTTTAAAATATTGGCATTTGTAACTTCTTCTAAGTCGTATTCAGGATAATCTATTGTAGCTTCTATATCAGCCATGATAGAAATGATTTTTCTTCTTATTATTTCTATCTTTTCAGACAGATTTCCTTTTAATTGATCAATAGATATTTTAGCTTCTTTATCGGTTTTGGAATTGATTATATCTATAACTGCTTCTGCTTGTGATAAGTCTATTCTACCATTTAAAAAAGCTCTTTTTGTAAATTCTCCTGGCTCTGCTAATTCTGCACCATTTGCCAAACAAAGGTCTAATATTTTATTCATTATTACTATTCCACCATGTGAATTAATTTCACACATATTTTCAACTGTATAGCTATTGGGTGCTTTAAAATATGAAACAAGAACTTCATCTATTATTTCATCATTATTTATAATATTTCCATATTTAATTGTATATCCTTTTATATCTTCTATTTTTTGATTGTGTTTTTGCTTAAATATCTTGTCTAAAACCAAAAAACAGTCTTCTCCACTCATTCTAATTATTCCTATTCCACCTATACCTGGTGCTGTGGAAATTGCAACAATAGTACTCAATTCTTCCTCCATATATAAAAAATCAGCTTATATTATATCATAGTCTACATAATTATGCAAACAAAAAGATAGTCTACATAAGACTATCTTAAAAAATATTATTTTAATGCAACTACAACTTTTCTATATGGTTCCTCTCCTATGCTGTATGTTTTAACCTTATCATTTTCTTGTAACTTTGTATGAATTACTTTTCTTTCATATGCTGACATTGGTTCTAATGTTATAGATTTCTTTGTTCTAACTACTGTTCCTGCTATTTTCATTGCTAAGTTTTGTAAATCTTTTTCTCTTCTTTCCCTATATCCACCAATATTTACAACTACTCTTGATTTTTCTTTACTAGATTTTGAAGCAATGTTAGAAATTAATGTTTGTATGCTGTTTAGAACCTCTCCTCTATATCCTATTAAGTATCCTGTATCATCTCCTGTTATATCTACTTTTATAATGTTATCTTCTTCAAATACATTATATTTTAAGTTTCCATTAGGCAATTTCGAAATAAACTCTTCTAAAAATTTCTTTATATTCTCTATACTTTCTGTATTATCTATTGGCTCGCTTGATTTAAACTCTTTTCTTGCTTCTTTTTTTGTTTCTTCCTTCTCTTCAGCTTTTAAATCAACACCTTCTTTTATTTTCATTTCAACTTTTACAACTCTTGGTGTAAGTATACTAAAGAAACTTCTTTTATCTTCTGGTTCTAATATCTTAATATCTACTTTGCTTTTTGAAACTTTTAATTCATTTAGCCCTTTTTCTATTGCTTCTGTTGATGTTTTTCCTTCGAATACATAAACTTTTTCGTCCATTATTCTTCCTCCCCTTTTTTATCTAGTTTATTTAATATTATTCTTTCAAATATCATCATAATATTATTAACTAACCAATACAATGCAAGTCCTAGAGGTGCTATTAAAGCTATACTTACTGTCATTAATGGCATCATCATATTCATCTGCTTTTGCATTTCTTCCATTGCATCTTCTTCTTTTTTCTCTTGTGGAACAAGAGACTTTTCATCTGTTTCATTCGTTTTTACTTCTACTACATTTTCTTCATTCTTTTGCTTCATTTTCTTTGTCATATTTGTTGCTATTTTCATAGAAACAAAAGATGTAATTATATATAATATTGGTATTATTAAAACTTTCCAATTACTTAAATCTTGATATGGTATATCACTTAAATCAAGACCTAAGAAATTCATATTTAAATTAACTTTTGGGTCTTCTTTTCCCATTTCCCTAATAATAGAAATTTCTTTATATCTTAGGTTTTCTCCTTTTTGTTCTGTAATTATATTTGCATAATTATCTAAAACTTCTTGATCTATATTTCTCATAAATGTTAATGGTCTACTTACTAAATAAAACATTGATATTATTATTATAAACTGTACTATAGATCCTAAACATCCGCTAAATGGACTAGCATTTTCTCTTTTATATAAATCCATTAATTCTTGACTTTGTCTTACTTGATCATTACTGTATTTCTCTTGTATTTCTTTTACTTTAACTTGCAATTTTGCAGATTTTTTCATTGTTCTTTGTTGTTTAATTGAAATTGGTAACATTACTATTTTTAATAATATAGAAAAAATAATTATTGCTATACCATAATTATTTACAAAAGAATAAATGTAATTTAGTAAATATCCAAAAATTCCAGCAAAAAATTCAAACATTCTATCCTCCTATTTTAAAGGATCATACCCACCTTTTGAAAAAGGGTTGCATCTTAATATTCTTTTAAATCCCTTAAATAAACCTCTTATAACTCCATACTTTTCTATGGCTTGTTTTGTATATTCAGAACATGTTGGTTCATATTTACACTTATTTCCAAGCCATGGAGATATGTTTTTCTGATAAAAACATATTATAAATATAAAAACTTTTTTCATTTTATTTTATTAGCAAATTAGCCTTATCTATAGTTTTTCTCATATTTTTTTCTACATTATTATATGTTAATTCTTCTATTTTTACATCTTTATTAATAATAATTAAAAAACTATTTCCTTTTTTTATATGTTCTTCAAGATTTTTATAAGCTTCTCTTATTAACCTTTTAGCCCTATTTCTATCTACTGCTTTTCCTTGTTTTCCTGATATTGCTATTCCAATTTTATTATAATTACTAGTGTTTTCCTTTATATAAATATGAATATATTCACCATAATAAAATTTACCTTTAGAAAAAAGATTTTTAAATTCATAATTTTTTTTAATAATTATTGTATTTTTCATAAAAATCCCTTTCCCCTAATATTTCTCAAAGTTTTAATAAAAAAAGGGCGCTATGTTGCCCTTTCTTTAATTTCTAAACAGAAATCTTTTTTCTACCTTTATTTCTTCTTGCTTTTAATACTTGTCTTCCTGCTCTAGATTGCATTCTTTTTCTAAAACCATGTACTTTATTTCTTTGTCTCTTTTTTGGTTGATATGTTCTTTTCATTTTGCACCTCCTAATTTATATAAAATATTTTTATCATTTATTCACAAGTAATATAGATTATACTACAACTTGTAGAAAAAAGTCAAGCAAATAGATAATTTTTAAATCCTCTTTTTCCCTAATGATACATAATTTTTAAATTATTAAATAAAAACGTAATTTTAGTAATTTTTACTTGATATTTAGAAATTTTTTTGATATTATATGAGCACAATGGGAAATAATAACCATAAACGTTATCCACATTTATGTAGTCGTTAAAACACTATATTTATGTAGTGTTTTCTGTTTTCATGTGGATATCTTTACTTATAAACATTCTAGAAAGGTAGGTTGTTTTATTATCATGTATACAGACAAAAACGAATTACTTACAAAAGCAAAAGATCTTTTAAAAGAAGAAATGACAACAATTTCATATACAACATGGATAAAAAGTCTAGAAATAGACTCTATTAATGATAATAAAATTGTTTTAGTTGCATTATCAAAAATGCAAAAAGACGCCATTGAATCAAGATTATATGATTTAGTTTTAAATACATTTAATTTTATTACAAATAAATCTTGTGAACTAAAAATTGTTGAAAAAGGGGAGATAAACCCATCTTCAGAAACTATAGATGAATCAACAGATTATTTAAATACAGAAAATTACAGTAATAGTTTTTTAAATCCTAAATATACTTTTGACAATTTTGTTATAGGTAACAACAATAAATTTGCACAAGCTGCTGCTTTTTCATTTGCTGGAACACCTCCTACAAATTATAATCCTTTATTTATATATGGGGGAGTTGGTCTTGGAAAAACGCATTTAATGCATGCTATAGGAAATAAAATAATTCATGATAATCCTACAACAAAAGTTTTATATGTAACTTCAGAGCAATTTATTAATGAATTAGTAAATTCTATAAGAGATGCAAATTATAAAAATGAATTATTTAGAAATAAATATAGAAACATTGATGTTCTTCTTATAGATGACATTCAATTTTTAGGAGGAAAAAGAACAGGTCAAGAAGAATTTTTCCATACTTTTAACACATTATATCAAAATGGTAAAAAGATAATTATTTCTAGTGACGCTCCTCCTAGAGATATTCCTTATTTAGAAGAAAGACTTAAAACAAGATTTGAGTGGGGAATAATAGCAGATTTATCTATGCCAGATTATGAAACAAGACTTGCTATACTAAGAAAGAAAATTCAAACAGAAAATATTATAATAGATGATTACATATTATCAGTAATAGCTACTAAAATTACTTCGAATGTTAGAGAGTTGGAGGGCGCTTTAAATAAAATTGTTGCTTTTGCTTCTTTAACACATAGTCCTATTACAATTGAAATAGCTGAAAAATCAATTAATGATATAGTTCTTCAAAAAGAAAAAGTTATTTCATCTGATTATATACAAGAAGTTGTTGCAAAATTCTTCAGAATAGATAAAAAAGATTTAATATCAACAAAAAAATCTAATGACATCGCTTATCCAAGACAAATAGCAATGTATTTATGTAGGTCTGTTGGTCAAATGTCTTATCCTAAAATAGGTGCAGATTTTGGAAACAGAGATCATACAACAGTTATGCACGCAGTTAATAAAATAGAAAAAGAATTAAAAGATAATACAAACACTAAATTAACTGTGGAAAGTGTGAAAAACATTATTCAAAATCAAAATTAATTAGAAATATAAATAAAATTTTTATATAAACAAAAAAAGTGTTTTACAAACATATTTTTTACTAAAGATTAGTTAATTATTCTTACGGAATAGCTTAAAGAGATTTCCACATAATAATGTGAAAATAATGAAGATATTTTGTTAATAACTATTAATTCACAAATGATATTGAAATGTGTTGATAACTTGTTGTTTTATTAACAATATTATCAACAATCATTTTATTAGGGAAAATGTACATTATATAAGATTTCCACATAATCCACATACTCTATTACTAATACTACTATTTATATTATTTAATTTAGAAGGAGAAAAAGATGAAATTTATTTGTGAAAAAGAAAAAATCCTTAAAGGTATTACTTCCGTTATTAATGGTGTTGCTTCTAAAACAACAATGCCTGTATTAGAAGGAATATTAATTCAAACAAATGATAATGAATTAAAATTAACTTCTTATGATTTAGAAATTGGAATTGAATATATTGTTGAAGCAAATGTAAAAGAACAAGGAAATACAGTTGTTAATGCTATAATGTTTAGTGAAATTATAAAAAGATTACCATCATCAGAAATAAAGATATCATTAAATGAAAATAATTTATTAGAAATAGAATGTGAAGGATCTTTATATAAATTAGCAACAATGAATCCTGATGAATTTCCAGAATTACCAAAAATAAATATAGATAATTCTATAGAAATAGAACAAACTGTATTAAAAAATATGATAAGAAAAACTATTTTTGCTGTAAGCCAAGAAGAAAATAGACCTATATTTACAGGATGTCTATTCGAAGTAACAGAAGGTAAATTAAATGTTGTTGCTGTTGATGGATATAGATTAGCAATAAAAAGCAATGAATTAAATAATAATGTAAATAATTTTAGTAGTGTTATACCAGGAAAAACTTTAAATGAAGTAAATAAAATAATATCAGATTCTTTTGATACAGTAAAAATTGGAATTTCAAGAAATCAAGCTTTATTTGAAATGGAAAATTGTAAAATAGTTACACGTTTATTAGATGGAGAATTCTTAAAATATACAAATACAATACCACAAAATTGGGAAACAAGAATAAGAGTAAATAAAAACAATATTCAAAATTGTTTTGAAAGAATATCGCTTATATCAGCATCATCAATAGAAAAAGAAAAAAAATATCCTGTAAAAATACATATAGAAGTAGGAAAAGTTACAATTTCTTGTGCAAATCAAACCGGAGATGCAAAAGAAGAAATATTTGTTGATACAGAAGGAAAAGAATTAGATATAGGATTTAATCCAAGATTTTTCTTAGATGCATTAAAAGCAATAGATGATGAAGAAGTATATATAGAATTTGGTACAAATAGATCACCATGTATTATAAAACCAATAGAAAGTGGAGATTATATATATATGATATTACCTATTAAAATGAAAGAATAAACATATGAAAAAGTGGGGGATAATAAGATGGAAAAACTAAAAGAAATATATGAATTTTTAACAGAAAAATTCTTTAAGTTAGCTGGTAAATTTGATGGAATTTCAGAAAAAATATTTGAAAAGACAGGAGCTAAAATAAACGTAGGTATTATTGTAATGTCTATTATATTTATTTTATTTGTTCTTTTCTTTGTAAAATTAATATTACAATTTGTATTACATTTTTTAGCTACAGGTGATATGTAATATGTATGTAAAGGAAATTACATTAAATAATTTTCGAAATTATGAAAAACAAAAAATAGAATTTAATGAAGATATAAACATTATATATGGTAATAATGCGCAAGGAAAAACCAATATAATAGAATCTATATTTTTATGTTCATACCGGAAAATCATTTAGAGCAAAAAAAGATAATGATCTTATTAAATTTGGAGAAAATCAATCAGAAGTAGAAATATTATATAAAAAAAGTGATAGAGAAGGAAAAATAAAAGCAATAATAAATGAAAAAAAACACTTTTTTATAAATGATATTAAACAAAATAAAATAAGCGATATAGTTGGAAAAATAAATGTTATAATATTTACGCCAGAAGATATAGAAATTATAAAAGATGGTCCTGAAAAAAGAAGAAAATATTTAGATATGATGATAAGTTCTTTAAGACCAAATTATATTCATTTATTAAATTCGTATAATAATTGTTTAGAACAAAGAAACAATTATTTAAAACAAATAAAAAATGAAAATAAAAAAGAAGAAAATATTGATATTTGGGATGAACAACTATCAAGTTTTTCAGAAAAAATATATGAATATAGAAAAACATTTATAGAAAAATATAAGGAAAAGGTAGATTTAATCCACAAAAAGATAACAAAAAGTGGAAAAGAAAGCATAAAAATAAAATATATATCTAATGGAAAAGATAAAAAATCTTTTTTGGAAAATTTGAAAAAGAGTAGAGATATAGATATTAAAAGAGGATTTACATCAACAGGAATACATAGAGATGATTTTATAATATCAATAAATGATAGACCTGTTTCTATATTTGGTTCTCAAGGACAACAAAGAACGTCAGTTTTAACTTTAAAATTATGTGAATTAGAAATAGTAAGAGAAGAAATAGGAGAAAGTCCAATATTATTATTAGATGATTTTATGTCAGAATTAGATAATGAAAGAAGAAAAAGTTTAATAGAAAATATAAAAGGAAATCAAGTAATAATAACATGTACAGACAAAATGGAATTAGAAGATAGATTAAATACTTATTATGTTGAAGCAGGAATATGTAAAAAAGAGAGATAAAGGAGAAAAAATGTATTTACATATTGGAAAAGATTGTGTCATAAATGATAAAAACATTATAGGAATTTTTAATTTAGATTATATAGGAAATACTAGAGAATATAAGGCATTATATAAAAGACTTATAGAGGAAAGAAAGATAGAAAAATCACCAGAAAAACAAGAAAAAACATTGATATTAACAAAAGATAAAAATAAAGAGAAAGCATATTTAACAAATATAGGTGTTTATACAATTGCAAAAAGATTTATATAACACAAGGAGGAAAAAATGGAAAAATTTGAACATAAATATAATGCAGATCAAATTCAAGTATTAGAGGGGTTAGAAGCAGTTAGAAAAAGACCAGGTATGTATATAGGAAGTGTTTCTGTAAGAGGACTTCATCATTTAGTATATGAAATAGTTGATAACTCTGTTGATGAAGCATTAGCAGGATATTGTAAAAATATATATGTAAAAATAGAACCAGGAAATATAATATCTGTTGAAGATGATGGTAGAGGTATTCCCGTAGATAAACACGCAAAAACAGGATTGTCTGCTGCAGAAACAGTTTATACTGTATTGCATGCAGGTGGTAAATTTGGTGGAGATAGTGGGTATAAAGTATCAGGAGGTCTTCATGGAGTTGGTGCATCTGTTGTAAATGCATTATCTGAATGGACAGAAGTTACAATTCAAAGAGATGGTGGTCTTTTTGAAATGAAATTTGAAAGAGGAAAAACTGTAAAACCTCTTACAAGAATAGGTGATTCTGATAAAACAGGAACAAAAGTTAGATTTTATGCAGACTCAACTATTTTTGAAACATTAAATTATGAATATGCTGTGTTAGAAAATAGATTAAGAGAAATGGCTTTCCTTACAAAAGGATTAAATATAGAAATAGAGGATCAAAGAGAAGAAGTTCCTAGAAAATCAAAATTCTGTTTTGAAGGTGGTTTAAATTCTTTTGTTGAATATTTAAATAAAGGTAAAGAAGCTCTTCATCCTCAACCAATATATATAGAAAAAGACGGAGAATTTCCAGTAGAAATAGCTTTACAATATACAACAAGTTATAGTGAAGCAATTTATAGTTTCGTTAATAATATAAATACTGTTGAAGGTGGAACACATCTTGAAGGATTTAAAAGGGCAATAACAAAAGTATTTAATGATTATGCTAGAGCAAAAAATATACTAAAAGAAAAAGATCAAAATCTACAAGGTGATGATATAAGAGAAGGTATTACAGCTGTTATATCTGTAAAAGTTAAAGAACCTCAATTTGAAGGTCAAACAAAAACAAAGTTAGGAAACAGTGAAGTTGCAGGAATAGTTCAATCAATTGTAAATGATAAACTAGCAACATTTTTAGAAGAAAATCCTAGTATAGCAAAAGCTATTTTGGAAAAATGTATTAGTGCTTCAAGAGCAAGAGAAGCAGCAAGAAAAGCAAGAGAATTAGCAAGAAAGAAAACAGCAGCAGATACAATTACTCTTCCAGGAAAACTAGCAGATTGTAGTAGTAAAATTGCAGATGAATGTGAAGTATATATAGTTGAGGGAGACTCAGCTGGAGGAAGTGCAAAACAAGGAAGAGATAGAAAATTTCAAGCAATACTTCCATTATGGGGAAAGATGCTTAATGTTGAAAAAGCTAGAGCTGATAAAATATATGGAAATGATAAATTAAATCCTGTTATACAAGCAGTTGGGGCAGGAATAGGAAATGAATTTGATATTACTAAAATAAGATATGGAAAAGTAATAATAATGGCAGATGCTGATGTTGATGGTGCACATATTAGAACATTATTACTAACATTCTTCTTTAGATATATGAGACCATTAATAGAAAATGGAAATGTATTTCTAG
>JAEEGL013931492.1_pt1 | contig 14563 bp, 9 predicted proteins | sample 9134231 | NCBI WGS metagenome assembly JAEEGL01 (sample SAMN16246548, study PRJNA631951) | gut metagenome | biome: gut microbiome; feature: rumen; material: fiber-attached | host: Bos | place: Iran: Karaj | collected 2018-10
CGCGATATGATATGCATTCCTTATCACGTGCCGCAGGCACATATCGCGCCGAAGGTATATCGCTTCCCGGAGGGATATATCGCGCATTCCGGCAGGAATGCATATCGCTGTCGCGCTTTCAGCGCGACAAATTCCAATTTGTTGTTCGCCCTTCGCTTCCGGGGGCTCCGTCCCCATCATATCATCTCCCGCCGGGGCTGTCAACGGATCGCGGAAAAAACGGGGCGGCGGCGACGGGGCGCATGCAAACGCACGCTTCGACAAAAAAAATGAATTGACAACCGTGTTCTGCATATTTATAATATAATATGTATTATTATAGATATTTTTGCTGGGAGCGGCGGCGCGGATGAAAAAACTGAGTATATACAACGGCTATAAGGACTATTTCTTTCTGAGCTATTCAGGCAAGGATAAAAAGGCGCTGCGTGCCGTTGCCGACGTGCTGATCGCCAACGATTACCGCGTGTGGTATGACGAAGGTCTGGTGGCGGGCGAAAAATTCGAAGAGGTGCTGATGCACAGGATCGCCTGCAGCAAATGCGTGATCATCCTGGTGAGCAAAAACACCGCCGCCTCCCGGTACTGCAGAAAAGAACTGATGTGCGCCGCAAAGCACGGCGTGCCCGTAAGGCCCCTTCTGGTGGACGATACGGACGAGGTTTATCTGCCCGATCTGCTGCTGGAAGACCTGCATTACATCAGCTTCAGCTCTCCCACGTGGCTCGGCGATATCACCGAGGGCTGCGACGCCTTCCGCTTCCGCACGGATCCTTCGCTGACCGTGAAAAACGGCGTGCTGACGGCGTGCACTCAGGCGCCGAACGATCTGGTGATCCCGGAGCGCGTCATCGCGCTGCGCGACGGTCTGTTTCAGAAAAACGCCCGGGTGGTGAATCTCCGCATCGATTCCAGCGACGAGCTGAACCGTAAGATCGGCAGCCGCTGCTTTCGCGGCTCAAAGGTGCTGAATACGGTGTACGCCCCGGACGGTCTGCATCTGATCGGCGAGGAAGCCTTCCGGGACTGCAAAGCGCTGGAATACGTAAAGATCAGCGGCGGCGTGTATCAGCTGAAGGCGCGCGCGTTCGCGGGCTGTACGGCGCTTTCTACCTTCATCGTATTCGGCGGGATCAGCTTTCTGGAGGAAGAGACCTTCGCCGGCTGCTGCAATCTGCTGTATTTTTATCTGCTCTCTCCGCCGAAGCGCATCGCCCGCGCGGCGTTTTCGGGCTGGACGGAGGAACAGATGATCCGGTTTTATTTCGACCGTTCGTATACGGCGTCCTGGGATCCCGGGTGGGACGAGGGCTGCGCCGCAAAGATCATTTTCGACGAGACGCCCTGAGCGGCCGCATCCGGAAACCGGAGCGCGGCGGCTGTAATGACTGAAAGAGGTGGATATAGGATGAACGAGTTGTTTGAGCGTTATCACGTATACTGGATCGGCCCCAGAGAATCCGACGTGGGGGAGATCCGCGAGCTGTTTGCCGGTTCCGTAACGTTTTACGGCTCCGGTACGGCGGAGGGTTACCGCTGCCCGGCTGCTGAGCACCCGGACGGTCCCGTTTACGCGGGAAGCGCGGCGCAGACGGATGATACCTATCTGGACCGGGCCGCCCCCGGGATCCGTTGGGGCAATTTCTGCCTCAGCCGCAAAACCGCGCACGACCACAACGATATGAGCGATTCCTCGCTGGACGAGTTTATTTTCCGTATGGTGCACGCGATCCGCGCAAACGATCCGCTGGCCAGATTCTATATGTATAACCCCAACGTGATGCGTCCCCACGGCAAGGGCCAGCGGGACGTGAGCGACCGCGAGCGGGAGGAAAAGTATTTTCTGCCGGCGCTCTCTTTCTACGACGAGAACTATTTCGGCGTCAACGATATGGATACCATGATCCGCCTGGACAGCAAGATCTCGTTCCGCCGCCTGCTGGATATGAACCAGTTCGGCCGTGAAAACCTGATCGATATCAAGCTGTGCCGCGGCAAGGAGATCCACAGCTATTATACGATGTGCCAGAAGTTCGGCGAGGAGACCACCAGCGACGTACGTTTTATCGTGCAGGAGAACTTCTCCAGCGGCGGCGTTGGCACCCACGTGCTCAGCAAACCCAGATACGGCGAGGAGCTGAGCTTCGATCCCGCGCAGGACGAGGAATATCTCTGCTCCGTGCTGCAGGAGAACAATATCTCCGTCAACGCGCACGTGATCCTTTACGGAGACGGCGTTCTGGTGCTGCCGGCCTCGATCCAGCTGATCTGCGAAAACAACAACTGCCTTCTGTACCGCGGCGGCGATTTTGCCGCGTATGCCACCCTGCCCGAGCAGATCCGCTTGAAGTTTGAGGGGATGTGCGCAAAGATCGCGCGGATGTTTATCCGCGATTCCGCCGTGGGCGCTTCTTCCATGAAACGGTACCGCGGCGTGATGGGGCTGGACGCCATCATCCACAACGGCAGGATCCAGGTGCTGGAATGCAACAACCGCTTCCAGTCCTCCACCTATCTGCTGAACCGCGCGCTGAAGGAAAACGGTATGCCCAGCGTGCAGGAGCTCAGTCTGGCGGCGTTCTCCGGGGAAGGGAAGCTGGCCGACGCCCCCGAAGAAGAGGGCTCCCTTGCGGCGCTCTGCGCACAGTATGAGTGCATCAAGCTGCGGGAATACGACGGCGACGAATACGCCTATGCGGATATCAAAGCGGATTATTCCAATTTCGATTTTATGGACAGCGGCAACAATATGATGCACGCCAACGGGTTTTACGATCTGGCAAAGGCGTACGCGTCGGCCGCCGGAAGCCTTCCCACGGCGCTGCTGCAGCTGGAGGAGGACGGCTTTATCCGCGGGGAGCGGTATCTTTCCTTCTCCTATCTGTACCGCGCTACGTTCCGCGGCCCCGTTTCCGCCGTGAGCCCCGAGGGCTCCCTGCTGATCAACGAAAACGTATGCGAGCCGGAGCGCGCGTGGTGCGACCGGATCTTTGAATACGATATGGCCGCCACGAAGATCGCCTTGCTGGTGCAGGGCGTAAGGATCCCCGGGGAGACGAAGGCGTATCTGAAGGATAAGATGAAACTCTGGTTCCGCCCCGCAACCAACGATGCCATCGATCTGTTTCTGCACAAGCCGACCTCGCAGGACGCGCCGAATTACAGGGATATCGTGGTGAACGCGCCGCTGTTCTGCGCCGGTGAAAAAGGCAGTGTGACGCGGTTTACGGAGTTTACGCCCTTTGACCTGCGCGTTCCGGAGCAGACGCAGGCGGAGGACAGCTTCCGGCTGGAGCTGTGGTATTACGACAAGAAGATCAACGATGCGGTCACGCTGTTCGGCAGGGATCCGCTTGCTGACAAAAAGACGAAGGCCGGAGGATGCCCGTATTCCGAAATCGCCTACATGAGCGGGGACCGGCTGCGCGTACATACCACCGCACACTGCAGATTCAAACACGAGGAGACATCCGGCTGGCAGGGCTGCGCCTTCTGCAATATGGAATACACGGAAGGCAAAAAGCGCTTTTCTCTGGAAGACGTGAGAGAGGTGGTACAGGCGTATCACGACCGCGCGGACGAGCTGAACCTCAGGCATTATCTGGTGGGCGGCCAGTCGCCGGAGGAGGACGACCTGAACCCGCTGGACGTGGTGAAGCTGATCCATGAGATCGATCCCACAAAACGGATCTACCTGATGATCCTGCCCCCCAAGGACAAGCAGGAAATTATAGACCTCGCGAAGAACGGCGCCACGGAATTCGCGTTCAATCTGGAGCTGTTCAGCGATTACTACGCGAAAAAATACATGAAGGGCAAGGCGGGGGATTACAGCCGGGATGCTTACTTCAAGGCCCTCAACCAGGCGCGGTTCATTATGAACGACGACGTGCCGGACTGCGTGCGCTCCATGGTGATCGTGGGGCTCGAGCCTTTTGCCTCGCTGCGGCAGGGCGTGCGTATGCTGATCGAAAACGGGATCCAGCCCATGCTCTCCGTTTTCCGGCCGCTGCAGGGAACTGCGCTGGAGAGATATCTGCCGCCGAAAATGACGGCGCTGTACCGGCTGTATTTCGCAATGGAAAAGGAATGCGAGGCGCATGCGCTGCATCTGGGGCCTTCCTGTCTCTATTGCCAGAACAATACGCTTTCCATGCCGTATTAAAAGGAGGAAAACGATATGCCGAAAAACGAGAACAAAAAAAGTTTTTCCGAATCGGAGATCATCAATTCGCTGATCTTCCATCACGACGCGCTGCTGACACGCTTTACCGAATCCACAAAAAACGGGTGTCATATTTTCAGCAAATGGGATCTGGAGAAGCTCAGCAATCTCCCCGACGGCGATCTGTTGACCTGGTTCCTTCAGGAATGGAAAAACTCCTACTGCTTTGACGTTTCTCTGTACGAATTTACCGAATTCGGCGTCTACAGTAAAGGCGCATCCAAAGGCACGGAAAAGCGGGAGGATTACGGATATCTGATGATCCTGCTCGGCAGATCCCTCGCGTTCTGCAAAAAACTGATCACGAATATCTGCGTCAACAACATCGGCGAATCCGTGATTGCGGAAAGCAACCCGCTGCAGTCCATGGAGGACGCCTTCAAATGGATGTTTATCCAGTCCACGCAGTCGGAAGACCTCTCGTATCAGGATATCCAGCGGCTGAAACGCCTGCTGTGGTATCAGTTCTTCCATTTCGATAATTATCTTTCCGCCTGCGGACGGAAGAAGACGAAGGATTACGGCGAGGTCGAGCGGGCGTTTACGTCCGCCTGCAAGGATCTGCAGAGAAGCGACAGCGAAGAAAAAAGAATTTATATCAACTGGTATAAACAGAATATGGAATCGCTGATCGGCGAAACGTTCTCCGCCCTCAAGGCGCTTTCTGTTTACTACGATTATATGGTCCAGACAAGCGCCGCGGCGTTTGAGGAGGCCTGGCGCGAAAAGCACGGCAATAACGGAGAACTCAGAATGCGGTATGAGGATATCGGCGCGCTCGCGAGAAATATCCAGAATATCCTCGTGCGACATTTCAGCTCCGCAGTAAAGATCGGCGCCATCAACGCGCCGCATATCCGGCTGACGCGCTCCGATTTCGTATCCTCCGATCTTTCCGGCTCCAACCTGATCAACTCCGATTTCAGCTACAGTGATATTTCCGGCAGCTTTATGCGCGGCTGCGATATTTCTTCCTCCAACCTGCGGTACCTGCGTGCCCGCAACACGGATTTTACCGGTTCCACGCTGAGCTCCGCCATTTTATCCGGCAGCAGCTTTCAGAACGCCAACCTGACCAACGCGCAGCTGCTGGACGTGATCTTCCGCAATCCGGCCTTTGATTTCGTTACGACCGAGAATCTGAAGAGCGGGAAAGAATGCTTCGACGAAGCTCAGCGGCCGCAATGGGTCAGATATCTGGAGATCAAGGAGCAGGCGCAGAAATCCGCACCGGAACGGACCGCAATCGATGAATCCGACGAGGACAGCTCCCGCACCTTCGATTATATCGACGACCAGCGCAAAAAGACGTACCAGGGCCTTCAGGCGCTGTCCAGAGCGCAGCAGGATCCGGAGCAAGGGCGCTTTACGGACCTGTGGCTGGCCACGACCTCGAACATAAGGGCATTTCCGGAAAGACGCCTGCAGAGCGTGTCCGTGGGCGCCAATATGGAGAAAGCCTGCGAGCTTATGAAGGACGTGATCTCCGGCCTTGCGGACGCCGTATCGTATTTCACGGTACCGGGCGGGCTGGTGGAGACGGTAGACCGGAACCTTTCAAACCCCGGTATGCGGTCTCAGGTGGCAAGCTTTGTGAACAGTATCTTTACGGGCGCCGCCGTGTTCGATACGGATTTCAGCCTTGTGGATATGAGCTCGGTGACGATGGACGGCGCGGACGCGAGCAGTTCCATTTCCTGTTATACAAAGCTTTCCAACGCCTCCCTGCGCGGCAGCAATCTCAGCAATTCCTATTTCTGCGCCGTCGCCTGCGATAACGCCGTGTTCGCGCAGACGAACCTGATCGGCAGCAGCTTTATCAACTGCGATCTCAAGGGCGCCAATTTTACGGGCAGCATCCAGATCGACGCGCTCCATATCAGCACGGACCTGCAGAAGGGCACCGCGTGCTATATCGGCGGGCTGTTCGCTCCCCCCGCGGTGGGCGAGCTGACGGAAACCGTGAATTCCGCTACGGAGAACGTTTCGCAGAGCGGCGTGAGCTATATCGACGCGAATTTCAACGAGACCACGGCGACCGGTTCCCGGTTTATCGGCGTCAACGCGGACCGTTCCTCCTGGATCGGCGCCAAGCTGAAACAGACGGTCTTCTTCGATATGCTGATCCGCTGGGCCTATCTGGACGGCGCGGACTGTTCGTATTCCGTTTTCTGCGGCGTATCGATGCACCAGTCCTCGCTGGCGAATATTCTGTTTCCGCAGTCGCGGCTGTTTGCCTGCGATCTGAGCGGCACAAGACTGCGCGGCGCCAATTTCACGGGCAGCCGGCTGGATCAGGTCTTTTTCGAGGACTCGGATCTGAGCACCGTCAACTTCTCCCGTTCCTCGATTTTCGACTGCGTTTTCAAAGACGTCAACTTCAATCTCACCAACCTGACCGGCGCGGAATTCTTCAACGTGGTGTTCATCAACGTGGATTTCACCACCTGCATCGGTCTGGAAAGCGCGCGGTTCAGCCACTGCATCTTCGGCAAGGGCTGTTCCAAACTGGTATATCCGATGGATTCGAACCATCAGCAGGATAAGAGCTTCATGAGCCTGCAGTTCGGGGATTCCCGCCTCAAGTTCTTCCGGGACGACGAACAGGCCGAGGAGATGGAGCGCACCTACGGCGTGGGCAGATATACGTCCCTGACCGCGCTTCTGTAATAAACCACCAAACGGAGCGGAGAGATGGAGCATTCTCAGATCTTTATCAGTTACCGCCGCAGCGACGGCGCGGAGCTGGCATATTTGCTGAAGTACTTTCTTGAAAGATTCGGCTATTCCGTTTATATGGATATGAACCTGCAGAGCCACAAATCCTTCTGGCCGCAGCTTCAGGAACAGATCAGAAACTGTAAGGATTATATTTATATTCTTACGCCGGACAGCAGTCGGATCAAGAAAAACAAGGGCGTGGATTATATGTTTGAGGAGGCAAAATGCGCCATAGAGGCGACGGCCTCGGAACAGCCGCCCCGAATACATATCGTTTCCAAAGGAAACAGCAAGCTGATAGAAGAAATGAAAAAGGGGAATGTTCCGCCGGAGTATACCGAAACTGTTTCCTATCTCACAAGCATTACCCTGCTTGATAAATGTCTGGATTTCTCGGAGCCGGAAGAGATCATAAGGGTCAGGCTGACCGGGGAGTATCTGCAGCTGCAAGCGGTTCCGCACTGTCCTTCCGTGCAGATCCCCGGGGCAGAGAGCTTTCCGGAGAACGGAGAGCCTCCCGTAAAATCAAATTACGACGCGGATAAGGAGATCGAGCGCATCCGGCTGGAATACGAATACTGGATCTTAGGCAAAAAAAAGAAGGATCAGCTCCGCGCTCTGCGGCAAGCGGTTACCGAAAAATCCGGCAGAGGCCGTTTTTACGTTCTGGACGTCGGTTCTTCCGACGGCAGACAAAGCAGATCGCTGTTTAAGGGCAAAGAATACGATACCGTTGTGGGCACGGAGGAGAAAAATAGCCTTGTAGCGCGGGCGCAGAAGGATAACCCGGACCCGCAAAAATATATTTACAGGGTTGTGGATCTTACCGATCCTTTGCTGGACGAGACGCTCTGCCGGATCGAACGCGAATTGCAGATCCCCGGGTTCGATCTTATTCTCTGCCAGCACGTACTGCATCTGATCCTGGATACGGATCTCAGAAAAAAAGTGATATCGGTTCTGGTTTCCCATCTTCTGCCGCACGGCTGTTTCGCCGTGGTGGCGGCCGACGACGGCGGAAAGCTTTCCTATTCGCCCGCGGAAGGTGACTTTATTCAGGACGTGCTGGATATGACGTTGGAACTGAAATCGATCGCGGACCGGCATTACGGCAGAAAGCTCTATTCGGATCTTCTGGACGCGGAGCTGGAAAACGTATGGGTGGTGCCGCAGTATCTGTGCTCTTCCGCCGTTTCTCCCGATAACAGATTGCGTTTTATGGATTCGGTTTATCACTCAAGCTTTGAGTGGCGCGGCGAGATCTTTGAGGATGAGATCAGGGCTACGGGCGGCGATCGGGAGCTGGAAACGCAGCTGCATGAAAAAACGAAACGGATGAAAACAGAACTCAAAAAGCTCCGCGATCAATTGCGGTACGGCTGGTATTTTGAGGTGGAATTTTTCGGTTACGGTTTTAAACGCGTCATGGATTATATAGAATAAACGGTTTCCCGGACCGCGGAAAAGAGAGGAGATAGCAATGGAACACGAGCAGATATTTTTAAGTTACCGCCGCAGCGACGGTTCCGATAAGGCCCGTTTACTGAAGATCTTTCTGGAAAGATGCGGCTACTCGGTGTTTATGGACATCGAAATCAAACGGTACGGAGATTTTCCCGCGGAACTGGAGGAAAAAATCAGAAACTGCCTGGATTTTATTTTCGTGCTTACCCCGGACGCCTGCGTATACAGATCGGGGGCGGATCAGGAAGAGGATTTCCTGTTCAAGGAGCTGCGCTGCGCCTATTCGCTGTACGAGGAAAACCGGGCAAAAGCCGAAAACAGGGGAGAGGGCGCGCTGGCCAGACTCAGCCCTCGCATCCATATCGTATCCGCCGGTGATCTCATCGGGCGCTTTAAGCAGGTATCCCTGCCGGAGGATTACCCCAAAGAGGTGATCGCGTTCTTCGGCAGCAAGACCCCGCAGGAAAAGTGCCTGGATTTCAGCCAGCCGGACAGCGTGATCGAGAGCATGTTCCGCGAAGAAAAATATCTGGATCTGCTCTCGGAACCGTACGTGCCGGACGCGGACGGTACGGACTGCCCGCCCGGGGAACTGAGAAGCGGCTGCATCCCCACCCGGGAAGAAGAGCTCAGCCGGCAGAAGATACAGAACGCCCTTCTGGCGCCCTCCGTGAAAGGCGCGCTGGAATCCGTACTGGTGGAGCTGGGCAGGAGGCTCGGCAAAAGCAGCTTTACCGTGCTGGACGTAGGCTGCGGCACGGGCACAAACGAAAAGCTTTATTTCAGCGATGACCGGTTTTCCGGCGTTGTGGGCGTCGATAAAGAGATGGGACTCATTACGGAATGCCGGGAGAATCTGCCCCAAAACGGGAAATACTGTTTCGAAAGGGTGGATCTGGTCGATCCCCTGCTTGGCGGCACGCTGGACCGCATTCTGCGGGATCTCGGCATTGAGGGCTTCGATATCATATTCTGTTCTCAGGTGATGCATCATATACTGAAAGCGGATAAACGCAAGGAAATATTGGATGCGCTGGTAAAACGGCTGGCGCCGAACGGCTGCCTGATCATCGTAGGTTCGGATGACGGCGCGAAGCTTTCGTATCTGCCGGGAAAAGGGAATTTTATTGTGGACGTGCTCAGAATGACGCGTACGGTAAAAACGGTTTCGGACAGGCATTACGGCAGAAGGATCCATTCGGATCTCCTGCGCGCCGGGCTCGTAGACGTTACGGTGGCGCCGCTGGCGCTTTGTACCTCTCAGTTTGCCGGGAACCTGCGTCAGAATTACGTAAACCGGATCTTCAAATCCAGTTTTGAATGGCGCAAAAGCATCTTTGAGGATGAGATCGAGAAAAAACGCGGCGATAAGGAATTATTGGAAGCGAGATTAAGAGAGATGGAAAAGAAACTGGGCGAGGTCCGGGAGTGCCTGCAATCGGGATGGTATATGGAAATCGACTTTTTCGGTTACGGATTTAAGGACGATCTGGGTATTGTTTGACTTGTAAAGGACGCGATTATGGATTGGAGTTATGCTGCGGACGCGTATCTGGCGTCGCATCACCTGTATTGGGTAGGCGCGAGAGCCTCCGATGCGGAACATTTTTATAACAAACTGGCCGGCGTGATCGCCCTGTACGGCCGCAACCGTCCCGATGACGGTACGCCGCTGTATTCTTACAGCGAAACAAGCGGCGTGCGCGGGGATAACAACGTGATCAGCGATGAGGCGAACCGGTATTTCCGCGAAACCATCATACGGATCTGCGAAGAAGACCCGGATGCGGCGTTTATGTTCTATAACCCCTGCTGGATCCGGGATATCGGCGGACTGGACGCGTACACGGACCGGTTTATCGGCGTGAACCCGATGCCGCTCATTGAGAAATACGGCAGCAAATTCGTCACCTTTGAGGCGCTGCGTTCGCGGGTGAACATGCTGCCGGCACGTCTGCTGCCCGCCGGGCAATGCACGCTGGACGGCCTCAAAGAAGCGCTCGGCCCCGCGCCCTTCGGTTATATCGTACAGGGGGAGTATTCCTCCGGCGGCTGCCAGACGCGGATCGTTGCCCATCCCGCGGATGAGACCGCGCTTCCGGATGCGGCGTATCTGGTTTCCGCCTATTACAGACACAGCACCTCCGTGAACGTGCACGCGGTGATCTTCAAAAACGATATCCTTCTGTTTCCCGCTTCGGTACAGATCCTGCGGGAGGAGGACCGCCATCTGATCTATAAAGGCGCCGACTACGCCGCCTACCGGCACGTGGACGCGGCGCACAGAAAAATCTTTGAGAAAAACGCCCGCAAGGTTTGCGAAGTGATGCAGGCCGAGGGCTACCGCGGCGTTGTGGGCATCGACGGGATCATTTACGGGGATACGGCGGCGGTCGTTGAGGTGAACACCCGTTTTCAGGGGTCCACGGCCGCGCTGAACGAGGGCCTTTTCGCCAACGGCATGCCCCTGCTGCAGACCTTCCATCTGGCGGCCTTCCTTACGGACGGCTGCGACGCGCAGGCCGCGCTGGACGCCCTCAGCATCGGTTTCAGCTCCTACAGCTATTCCTATATTCAACCCGCCGACCACGCGGCCGCCATTCTGCGGCAGGCCCCGGAGGACCCCAACGTTGTGCGCGTGGACGCGGACGGTTACCGCGGGGAAGCGACGGACGCCCCCGGCGTGTATCTGTTCCGTTTGATCTTCAACTGCAATATCTGCTGCAACAACTACGGCGAGGAGGTATGGGTCCACGAGAACGTATGCGAACCGGATCTGTTCCTGTATACGCAGGTGCTGCGGAAGGACCCGCTCGCGCTGAAGATCGCGCTGATCACCATCGGCGTACGCATCGAGCCCGCAACTGAGCGCTTCCTTCTGGAAAACGGCGGCATCCGCGAGGGTAACAACAATTCCGTGGATATCCTGCTGCTGGATATGGTCATCAACGCGCCGGTGGACGTCAGATTCGTGCGGCTTTCTCCGTTCGAGATCCGCCTTACCGGGGAGCAGACGCTGGGCCTGTTTTATTACGGCAGGTATATCGACGCGGTATCGCTCTGGAAAACGGATCCGCTGTGCCGCAAAAAAACGAAGAGCGGCATCCCCTACGCGGACGTGGCCTATCTTTCCACGGACCGGCTGCGCGTGCACATGACGAACAAGTGCGTTTACAAAAAAAACAATCTCTCGTGCAAGTTCTGCAATATCAATACGGACTGCGATGCGAAGCTGATCCCGCTGGAGGATATCAGAGAGGTGGTTTCCGCCTATCTGCAGCTGCCCGAGCTGCGCCATCTGCTGGTGGGAGGGCAGTCCACGGACGAGCAGACCGGCAAGGGCCGCGTGGTGGAGATCATCCGCCTCATCCGTTCGCTGACGGATAAGGATATTTACGTGATGACGCTTCCGTTTACCAAACAGACGATCCTTGAGATGAAACAAGCCGGTATGACGGAGCTCGCGTGCAATATCGAGGTGCACGACGACCGCCTCGCCGAACTGTATATGCCCGGCAAGGGCGCGATCCCGCGCGATTATTATTACGATATCCTCGGGTACGCGGCAAAGCTGTATCCCGAACGCAGCGACGCGGTCCGCACGGCCTTCATCGTGGGGCTGGAGCCGGACGCCTCCTTTATGGAAGGCTTCCGCCGCTGCCTGGAAAACGGGATCCAGCCAATCCTCTCCGTGTTCCGGCCCCTGCCGGATACCGAAATGGAATTTATGATGAGCCCGCCCTGCATGGCGCTGTACGAGCTGTTTCTCGCGTGCGAGGGGCTCTGCCGCGCTTACCGTACGGCCCTCGGCCCCACCTGCACCTACTGCCAGAACAATACGCTCGCCCTGCCAGGGCCGGTGGCGGACAGGTATTTCAAGTGATTTTTCCCGCATCCATTCAAAAAAAAGAGAACTGCGATCCCGCAAACGTCGGGACCGCAGATTTTTTTACGGAAAGTTACATTTCAATTTAAGTTTATTGCCTCGCGTTTACGATCGCTGCGTAGGTTTCCTCCGGGATCATGGGGGAATTGATCCCGGACAGCAGCGCTGCTTCCACGGCGCCGGTTTCGGCGTACTGCTTTCCGGCCTGCCGCACAAGCGCCAGCCGCGGTCCGGTCACCTGCACCGCCTCGGGGGCGGCGAACATCGGCGCCTGCGGTACCGTGAGCACCGTATTCTCGCCCGGGAAGCACAGCCGGAACTGCGTTACGGCGGGCTCGAAATTGTTTTTGCCGCCCGGAAAGCCGCAGCCGCAGATCATGACGTACCTCAGGTGCGATACGTCCGCCTGCCCCACGTGTACGTAGCGGTCGCCTTTTTTTTGCATCGCCATGGAGCTGAGCGGCAGCGTGCGGTCCAGCAGGGCCTTCAGAGGGGCGGGCATGCCGTAACAGTACAGCGGAAAGCTGAGCAGCAAAAGGTCGCTTTTCAGGATCTCGTTTAAGATCTCCCGCATATCGTCGGTATGGATGCAGGCGCCGCCGTTCCGCAAGCAGGCAAAACAGCCCGTGCAGTATTCGATACGCTTTTCAATAACGTGGATCACCTGCACGCTCTGCGGCGCGGCTTCGTTCATGCCCTCCAGAAAGGCGCGCGTCAGGTGCATCACGTCGCTGTGTTCTTTTTTCGGACTGCCGTTCAGAACAAGGATCTTCATGCTTCCGGCCTCCAGATATTTTTCACGATCTCCCGCGTTTCGCCCTGATAGGGGCCCGGGCCGCGGTAAACGGGGGCAAAGCCGCATTTTTCCATCACGCGCACGGAAGCTGCGTTTTCGGCAAGGCAGACGCCGAGGATCTCGGTAAGGCCGTAGGTTTGGGTCGCCCACGGCAGAAAAGCGCTCACCGCCTCCGTGGCGTACCCGCGCCGGGTATGGGCCTTGGCGATATGGTAGCCTACCTCCCAGCCCTCCGGGAGCTGCACCAGCTGCACGTAGCCGATATTTTCGCCGGTTTTCGTGAGCACGGGATACACAAAGGGCCCGTCCTCGCTGCCGTAGCGGGAGATCAGGAATTCCACGGTCTCACGCGCGTCCTCCGCCGTTTCAAATACCTCGTCCGGCACGAAGCGGCGGTTATCCTCGTCCAGCGAATTCAAATGTACGGCTTCGGCCATATCGGGCGTAAATTCACAAACCGACAAACGGGGCGTCTCAAATAAAACTTTCCGCATAGGTTGCTCCTGTCTTAAAAAGGTTCAATGCCGGGAGCGGCGCAGGTGCGCCGCGCTACGGATTCAATTTTTAATTTTTAATTATTAATTATTAATTTTAATTTCCGCCGTGAGCGCGAAATGGTCCGAGGCGATCTGTTTTACGGTGTGGATCTCAAGGGGGGTAAGGCCCCGCAGAAAGATATAATCGATGCGCACGTGCGGGTCGTCCGAGGAGAAGGTATCTTCCTCGCTGCCGAGGGCAGCGGCGGCGTCCGTGAACACGGCGGAAAGCCGTTTGATTACCGGATCCTGCGGTTCGGCGTTGAGGTCGCCCATGAATACGATCGGCGTATCCGTTTGGGCGGCAATGCGCAGCACGGTATCCGCGGCGTTTTCGCGCTCGTCGGGGTTCAGGCCGAAGTGGGAGCTCAATACGGTGACCGGCGTGCCGCATACGTTTACCGTGGCTTTGATCACACAGCGCGTTTCGTAATAGTCCGTCCCGGTGCGGGGGTCGGGATCCGGGATCGGCACGGTTTGGGCGGAAAGGATCGGATATCTGGACACCAGCGCGTTGCCGTAGGCCCTGCCTTTGCCGAATTCGATCGCCTTGCCGAACACGGCTTCGCCGCCCAGCAGCTCGCCGAGGATCGCGGGCGTATCCGGGTAGCCGGGGATATTTTCCCTTTCGCCCCGGCGCACCTCGTTAAAGCCGAAGAGCATGGCCCCGGTTTCGTCGGCCACACGGGCCATCATGGGGAGATCGATCACTTCCTCCTGCCGGTTGTGATCCCGCCCGTGCTGGATGTTGAAGGTTGTTACGCGGAACGTCATACGGAAAACCTCTCTTTTGTAAATTTCAGTTTATCGGGATGTCGGCGGTTTCAATTTGCGATATATCGCCTTACGGCGATGCGATATATTTGCTTCGCAAAAGCGATATACGCTTCACTCCGTTCGCGCGCGATATGATATGCATTCCTTGTCACGTGCCG
>JAEEGL014903199.1_pt1 | contig 14563 bp, 7 predicted proteins | sample 9134231 | NCBI WGS metagenome assembly JAEEGL01 (sample SAMN16246548, study PRJNA631951) | gut metagenome | biome: gut microbiome; feature: rumen; material: fiber-attached | host: Bos | place: Iran: Karaj | collected 2018-10
CGGCCGAAGCCATAACCTTTTACAATCATTATACAATCTTTTACTGTTGCGTCAAGAGATAACGGCGCCCCTTGCCGGCGGCCGACCCACTCGTGCCGATGCGCCGGTCAGCGTTGCCGCCATTTCGCCAGCGTATGGAACAGTTTCACCGGGTCGATGGGCTTGGCGATGTGGTCGTTCATGCCCACGTCATGGCAGCGCCTGATGTCCTCGGCGTAAGCGTCGGCCGTCATGGCGATGATCGGCACCGCAACGGCGTCGGGACGATCGAGGGCGCGAATCTGCCGGGCCGCCTCGTAGCCGTCCATGACCGGCATCCGGATATCCATGATGACGACATCGAACGCGCCGGGAGCGGAAGCGCGGAAAGCCTCCACACCCTCGCGGCCGTTGGTGGCGCAGACGACGGACAACCCACGGTCTTCGAGAAGCGTCCGGGCAATCTCGGTATTGAGCGCGTTGTCCTCGCAGAGCAGCACCCGCGCGCCGCGGAAGTCGACGTCCGTGCCCGGGCTCAGACTGGCAGCGGGCGCGTCGGCATCGATGAACTCGAGCGGCAACAGCACCGTGAATTTAGTGCCCAGACCCAGCTCGCTCTCCACCGTGACGGAGCCGCCCATGCGGTCGATAACGCGCTTCACGATGGCCAGGCCCAGACCTGTCCCGGCGATGTCCTGCGTCGCGGCGGTGCGCTCCTGCATGAAGGGCTCAAAGATCTTCCCGATGAAATCGCGGCTGATGCCGATGCCGGTATCCTGGACGATGAAGCGGGCATTGCAGCCGTTGACCTCCGGCGCGGGGAAATCCGCCGTGAACATGACCGTCCCCCCCGGCGGCGTGAACTTCACAGCGTTGGAGAGCAGGTTCAGGATGATCTCCTGGAACTTCAGCCGATCGACGTTCAGCGCCGGGCGCGGCGGGTCGGCGATGTCCACCGCCAGATGGATATCCTTCTCGGCCGCAGCAGCCCGCACCGGCACGATGACACCGTCCAGGACCTCGGCGAAATCGTTCTTCTCCGGCGTCAGGACGTACTTGCCGCTTTCGATGCGCGACAGCTCCAGGGTATCGTTGACGAGGGAGAGCAGCAACTCGCCGGAGAACTTGATCTTCTGGAGATACTCCTGCTTCTTCGCCACCTCTTCCGTCGCCATGGCCATGCGGGTAAAGCCGATGATGCCGTTGAGCGGCGTCCGCATATCGTGGCTGATGCTGGCCAGGAACATCGTCTTCGCCTCGCCGGCCCGCTCGGCGGCAGCCAGCGCCTCGTGCAGCCGCTCCATCTGGGCGATGTCCCGCTGATGCTGCTCGGTGACGTCGTTGCGGCAGAAGAAAATGACCTCCTGGTCGTCATCGAGGTAGCAGAATTGCAGCCGCTTGCGCCGCAGTTCCATCTGCTCCAGGTAGTCGTAGGAATACTCGTACATATTGGCAGCGGCCAGGTGCTGCCGGATGCACTCCATGGAAAGGGCCTGGCGGGCCTCTTCCCGGGCGGCGGCGGGAATGCGGGCCTCGATGTGACGATTGATGTAGGCGGCGAAATCGTTCCCCTTTCCCACGTCGGCCTCCGCTGTCTGGAAAGAAGCGTGATCGGCGATGAAGATATTGCGCCGGACGTCCACCATGCCCAGGAAGTCGAACCCCAGCTCCGTGAGCCGGCCGATGATGCTGCGCCCCAGCGTCTCGTTGGTCACGTCGAAAGCGTAGAGGAACGCCTCGACCTCCCCCGCCCGGGGCGAAAAGGTATTGACCGTGACCATCAGCCAGCTCACCCGGTGATTGGGGCTGGAATATTTATATTCCAGCGTGAAATTCTGTTCCCCGTCGTCGTAACGGGAAACGAGCCGCTGCCGGTCCAGCGTTTCCCGCAGCTGTGCCTGCACTTCAGGCTCCAGGGCGCGCCCGGCGATGCGATCCAGGAAGCGGTCGTAATCCATACCGTCCTCCAGCCGTATGGCCCGCTCGTCGTTGGGCTCGTAGCGGAGGATGGCGTTCTTCGTCAGGCTGAAATGGGCTTTGGACAGGAGATTGCTGGGGCTGGACTGCCGCAGCATCTGCATCTCCCGTTGATAGTTTTCCTCCAGACGCCGCTGCCGGGTGATGTTCTGCCCCATGCCGTAGGCTTTCCGCGGATGGCCGTTCTCGTCCCGCAGGACGATATAGCTGAAGCGTTCGCAGCGCTTCTCCACCTCGCCGGGCACGGAGAAATGGATATCCGTCGCCGCCGATCGTCCCTGGACGACGGCCCGGAACATATCGAGGTATTTGCCCCGGTCCCGCTTGTCGATGCGGTCGAGGAAACACTCCGGCAAAGGCCCGAAATGGCGGGGAAGCTTCAGGACCGACCGCTCCGCCTCGCTGGTCTCCGTTTCCAGCTGGGTGGCATAGTGCGTCTTGAGATCGTATTCCCAGACGAGGATATGCGCCATGTCGAGGGCCTGCTCCAGAATCTGCCGCTCGTCCTGGCGGATGCGCTCCAGCTGCTTCTCATTGGTGATATCGGTATAGATGACGTAGATGCGGTCGCCGTCCCGGTAGCGAACGCGGCGGCCATGCACCGCGAACCAGCCGACGTCGCGTCCCCGGAGCCGGAGAATGCGTACCGTGCACTCGAATTCCTCCGCGCCCTTCAGCAGGCTGCAAAACTTCTCCTGGTAATGGGAACGCTCCGCGCTGCCCAGGAAGGGCAGGATCGAGCGGCATGCCCGGTTTTCCAGGGCCTCCTTGGGAATCCCGGTAATCAGCGTAAAATACGCGTTGACCATGACGCAGGTGCATTCCTCTCCCTGGTACTGGTAAAGGCAGAGGCCGGTCGGCACGTTCTCGAGGATTTCCCGCAGCCGCAGCACTTCCCCCTGGTGGCGATGCTCCTCCGTGACGTCCTCGAAGGAACCCACCAGGCCGACAATGCGGCCGTCCTCATACAGCGGGCTCTTGCTGGCGACGATATCCCGCGCCACGCCGCGGCAATAACAGTGGCCCGCGTGGCGGAAGAAGCTCTCCCCCTGCAGTACCCGAATCTCGTCGTTCTTGAAATCCTCCTCTTCCAGGTTCCAGCCCATATCCTCGTCGGTACGGCCGATGATATCCTCCGGTTTCAGGCCGTAGTAATCGAGGAATGCCTTATTGGCCCCGAGGAAACGACGGTTGGCGTCCTTCCAGAAAATCTTCGCCTGGGTGGTGTCCAGGATCTTCTCCAGCAGCGAATCCGAACGATTGGCGGGGGGCGATTGATCCTGGTGCGATTGGGGCGTTCTCATGATGAAGCTCCTTTCACCAACGGCCGATATCAATGGCCCGGATATCCGAAACGATGAGATCCGCCGCCGAGAGGTCCTGGGCCCCGGAGTTGGGATTGCGGAAACCGATGCAGCGCATGCCGGCCCCCTTGGCGGCGGCAACCCCCATCGCCGCGTCTTCGAGGACGACGCAGTCCGCCGGCGCAACGCCCAGCGTCCCGGCCGCCAGCCGATATATGGCCGGGTTGGGCTTCGACTCCGGCAACGTCTGGCCGCTGATGAGAGCGTCGAAAAAATGCCGGATGCCCAGCCGGTCCACGACCAGCGCGATGAACGCCTCGCTGGAGGAGGACGCGATGGCGGTCTTGATTCCCGCGGCCCGGAGCGCCGCCAAAGCTCCGGGATGCCGGCGATGGGAACGAGTTCCATCTGCCCGATCATCTCGTCAAAAATCCGGTCCTTCGTATCGCAAAGCTCGTCCAGCGGCAGGGAAAGACCCCGCTTTTCCGCCGTGGCTTTGAGCGCGGTGCCCCGCTTCGTCCCGGCGAAAGGAGCCAGTTCCTCCGCCGGCACGGCCACGCCATAGAGCGCGAAGGTGCGTACCAGCGCCTCGGTATGCGTTCTTTGCGTATCGACAATGACGCCATCCATATCGAAGATAAACGCTTTCATCGAGGACCCCCCCCATCCTGCCGGGCCGCCGGTCAAAACGGCCCGATGGCGAAACCATAACTCCCTATAGTACGGTATTACTTCGACAAAACCGGCGTAGTTCCTGCAACGAACGCCAAAAGAAATCGCGCCGGAAAAAATGCTCCGGCCCATCCGGGCATAAAAAAAGCAGTCCCCGAAAGGACTGCTTTTTTTGTAACTGATTTCTTTACCACGTCAACCCGTGTTCCGCCTTGAACTCCTGGAAATCAAAGGGATGGCCGAAAATAAAGCGGGCCTCGAACATCCGGTTCCAGGGGAACGTCACCTCGAGATACGCCAGATCGTCAAAGGGCGGCAGATTGTCCTCGCAGAAGCGGCGCATGAGGCGGGTCGTCCGCTGCTGGGCAGCGTCGCGGCGCTCGCCCAGTGTGGAGTAAGTGCCGCTGGCCCGGAGCCAGCCGAGCTGACGGGCTACGACGCCGCGCACGTTGGCCTGATACGCCCAGTCGTCGATATAGCGCCGCAGCAGCAGAGCGTCGCAGGCGTCGTTCGTCATGTGGCTGGCCAGCATAGCCTGCCCCAGCACGAAGCCGGTGCTGTTGGTGGCGGTATTCCAGCCGGAGTATGCCCGCAACTTGAACAGCAGTTCCCGGTCCTTCAGCATCTCCATCAGAGCATTGTCCGCGCCGTTGGCATAGGCAATGTCAGCGATGCAGGTGGAAAGGCCGGCGTCAACGCACTCGCTGACGATATCGGCGAAATAGCGCGTCCCTTCCCGCGGGCGACCGTCGTTGGTCCGTTCACCGGCCTCCAAAGTCTTGCCGTTGGGATTGGTATTGACGCAGAGGACGAAATCGGCGTTTTTCGCGGAATCCACCACCAGACCGCCGGCCGCCGTCACGTGGGAATGAATGGAATCGGAAATCTTCTCGTCGGAATAGGAAGGAATCGTGTTGCCGCCCCGGCCCCAGTTGTATTTCACGAAGACGAAGGGAACGGTGCGGGTCCAGTCGTTGACCGCCCTTGTCAGCATCAAGAGGCCGAACTCGTCGATCCCGGCCATGGCCTGAAACTTCGCCGGACCGAGGTCCTTGCCGTCCGCCTGCAGCTTGCGGCTCTCCATGTGCGTCTGGGAATAGGGCGCGTTGTCGTCCCTTCCCAATGCCAGGTAGTTGAAGATTCCCTCACGGGCGAGCCGGATGAGCTCCGAACTGGCGCGGTAGTTCTTGTCGCGGCGCGTCATCCAGTCGGTCATCGCTTCCTTCGGAATGAGCTTCGTCAGAAACTCATATTCCTTCTTCTCCCGGCGCGTCAAGCCCTCGACTTCGTTTTTATCGGTCAGGGCGGTGTAGCGGAAGATATCGCTGCCGTAATTGGCATAGTAGCTGGGCTCTTCGCCGCCGGAGGCCTCAGCGGAGCGCGGCGTCCGCATGATGGAGCCGAAAACGTAGAGATTCAGCGCCGGATGCTGCCGCTTGAATTCCCTGAACCGCTTTACCCGCGCCTCGATCTCCCGGGTCGAATAGGTATGCTTCCGGGAGCCCACCAGGCTGCCGTAAAGCAGCGTATCGGAGGACACCACGGCGATATGGGCGTCAGCCGCCTCTTTTTCCAGCCAGTCCCAGACGGCCTCGGGATCGCCGAGGATGCCGCGCCCTCCCAGAATATCATCCGGCGGCACGACAATATCCCAGTTCATCTGGCGCAGCGTATCCGCTGTCTGCTCGTCCGAGATCGGGCGGTTGTCATGGGGAACGAAAAGCAGCCGCGGCCGGGCCGGGTGCGGATCGATCTTCTTCGCGGACGCCGGCGGCGGGCAAAGGAGCAGAAACAGCCCCAGAAAAAACGCCGCCAGGCGCAGGAACCGCCCCCTCACGATTGCGCCTCGCGGATGTCCTGCCAGAGATCGCGGGCCCGGTCAAAGAGCTTCGGTTCCGACGTCCGGAGCGCCGAATCGCCCATCAGACGACTGATGTACTGGGTGGACTGCTCCGGCTGCCCGGCCATGTAGTAGCAGGCCCCCGTCAGGTAAATCGCCATGGAATCGGTCATCGGCCCGATGGGATAGCGTTCCTTCATCACCGACTGCTCATAGAACTCGGCCGCCTTCGTCAGGTTCGCCTTCTCCTCGTCCTTGTTCCCGGTGATGCGGAAAATCCAGGCCAGCTTCAGATAAAGCCCGGCCTGATGCGCCAGCGAGGCGTCCATCATCTCCGCGAACAGCAGCGCCAGCTTGTAGGAAGCCACCGCCTCCGGCACCCCCCGCTCCTTCTGGAACTTGAAGGAAATATGCCGCTTCGCGAGGAAATCCCCCACCTTCTTCTTGTACCGGTCCGGCATCGCCGCCAGAAACGTCTTCTCGTCGGAGGCAAAGCCGCAATGCTCGCATACCCAGACCATGTACATATAAGGATTGAATCCCTTGTACCAGGTGCAGTAGTCCCAATCCGTCTTTTCCGCGATCAGCCGCGACCGCACCTTGCTGACGTGCGTCATCTTTCCGCAAACAGGGCATGGCTTCTCCACCACATAGGTTTGTTCCACCGCCATCCCAGTCACTCCCTTCCCAGTATGAATCTCCCCTATACGATACCATAAAACGGTCAAAAAAGAAAGGGACTCTCGCCCGAAGGGAGAAAAACATCCCGAACCGTCCCTTTTATTGCAGCGACAGATCACGAAACCGTTCCACGGAAACCTGACAGGAAACGCAAAACGGCACTCGGAAAAAACGAACCGCTTTTCGTTGGCCGCCAGGCCCCAAAAAACAAGGAGAGAAGCGTTGCCTCTCTCCCTGTATTCAAACCAGAAATGGCATTTTTGAACGCCCCCCCGTCATGCCACAGTCCGGAAACACGCGGCAGCCCCGGTTCTCTTGCGGCGGGGGCGCTTCTATCTGGCCTCGGTTCCCTGGCGATGGTACTTCTCGACGAGTTGCTTCATCCGCTTGATGAGGAAGGTAGTCAGGACGCCGGCCTGCATCTTCCAGTTCCAGTTGGCGTCGCTGACGGTGCCGGGCGTGTTCATGCGGTGCGTTCCGTCAAGGCCCAGGATATCCTGCATGGGCGTGATGACGAGACGAGCCGCCGAAGCGTAAGCAATCTCCACCAGACGTACCGCCGCCTCGACGCCGGAAGCGTTCCGGGAAAGACCCAGCCAGGCCGCGATGCGGCGACGCTCCGCTTCCCCGAGGTCGTCCTGGTACCATCCGGCCACGGTATTGTTGTCGTGGGTACCGGTATAGGCAATGACGTTTTCCGGCAGGGCGCAGCCGATGCGCGGCGTTCCGTTTCCCGTAAGTTCGAACTGCAAGACCTTCATGCCCGGGAATCCGCAGGCATCCCGCAACGCCGTCACTTCCGGCGTCTGAACGCCCAGGTCCTCCGCCACGATGGGAAGCTTGCTCAACGCCTTTCTGACAGCGTCAAAAAGCGCCTGTCCCGGCCCTTTGACCCAGCGGCCGTTCTCCGCGGTCCTGGCGCCGCCGTCCACTTCCCAGTAGGATTCCAGCCCGCGGAAGTGATCGACGCGCACGATGTCAACGAGCCCAAAGAGTTTCCGGAAGCGGGCAATCCACCAGGCATAGCCGTCCTTCTCCATGGCCTCCCAATCGTACTGCGGATTCCCCCAGAGCTGCCCCGTGGGGCTGAAATAGTCGGGCGGCACGCCGGCCACTTTTCGGGGTTTTCCGCCGGGGGCGATCTGGAAGAGTTTCTGGTTCAGCCAGACGTCGGCGCTGTCAAGGGCCAGGAACAGCGGCATATCGCCCAGGATGCTGACGCCCTTCACCTGGGCGTAGCGGTGCAAGCCGTCCCACTGCTTGAAGAAAAGATACTGCTTGAACTTGACGAAGTCCATGCCGAGCCGCAGCCGGCGGCGCTGGTCCTCCAGCGCGTCCGGTGACGCGTCCCGCAGGGCCGGCTCCCATTCGTACCAGGGTTTGCCGTTCTCCTTTTCATGGGTCGCCGTGAAGAGCGCGTAGCCGTCGAGCCAATCCGCCTCCTGCCGGCAGAAGGACTCATATTCCTTCGGCGGCTCCAGGCGGAAACGCTCCCAGGCTTTACGCAGAAGCTCCTCCTTGTAGGCGCGGGCCAGTTTGAAGGTGCCGACTTTCGAGGGCGGCGGCGCCGCCAGCTCCTCCTCCGTGAGCCAGCCCTCGTCCGCCAGCCATTCCAGGGAAATCAGAAGCGGATTGCCGGCGAAGGCGGAGGAAGAGGCGTAGGGTGAAGCGTCGTCGCCCACCGGGCAGAGCGGCAGGATCTGCCATACCGAGTGGCCCGCCGCCGCCAGGAAATCAATGAATTGATACGCCGCCGGGCCGATGTCGCCGATGCCATAGGCCGAGGGCAACGAGGCCGGATGAAGCAGCAGTCCCGCCCGTCGCGGCTCCGCTTCCGCCGGCTTCTGAAGCTGGTATAACGCTCCGGAGAGCGGCGGCAGCACCGTTTCGATGGCGCCGTCCCGGGTGGTGAGCACGGAGGGAATCAATTCCTCCTCGTTCCCCGCGAACATGACCAGCTTGAAGTGGCCGCAGGCGAAATCGCCGACGCCGAGCCGGACCCGCGCAACGTCACGCCGGCTGCGGTTCAGGATGACGACGAAGGCATCGTCCGGCGCCTCGGCCTGGAACATATCACGGCCGCCGCGTATCAGCCGGGCATAGGCGTACACGTCGCCGGCGCTGTAAAGCGGCAGGAATTCGCCAGTGGAGAGTGCGGCATGATGGTTCCGCCAGAAAATCAGGCGACGAATCCACGCCCGGAGTTCCTTGTCGCCGTCTTCCCAATCGTAAGGGCCGCGATTGTATGGATCGCGATAGCCCTGCATACCGATCTCATCGCCGTAATAAATGGACGGTACGCCGGGATAGGTAATTTGCCAGAGCATGGCAAGCTCCGCCCGGGCCCGCGCCAGCTTCGCCTGCTCCCTGGGCAGCCGGTACTCCCCCCGTTGCTTCTGGCTCAACGCGTCCGGCGGCGGCGCCTCGCCGAGGATCGTCATCAGGCGCTCCACGTCGTGGCTCCCCAAGAGGTTCATCATGGCGTAGAAATTGTGGGCCGGGTAATTCTCCCGAAGGCTTTCCAGATGCTGCCCCAGCGCCGCGCCGTCCATGTGCCCCAGCAGGAAGTCCAGCACCGCCGTGCGGAAGGGATAGTTCATGGCGCCGTCGAGCTCGTGGCCGGAGAGATACGCCCGCTGCTGGCTGTAGCTGACCTTGTTGGATGCGTCTTCCCAGACCTCGCCGATCAGCACCGCCTCGGGATCGGTCTTCTTGAGCTCCTTGTAGAACGCCTGTGAGAATTCGGGCGGCAGCTCATCGATGACGTCGAGACGCCAGCCGCTGATGCCGGCCTTTGACCAGTGATGGAGCACGCTGTCCTCGCCGGAGATGATGAAGTCCATATAGGAGGGCTCCTCTTCCCTGACGTTCGGCAACGTGTCGAAGCCCCACCAGCTGTTGTAGGTGTTGGGATAGGAAATGAAATCATACCAGGCGAAATACGGCGATTTTTTCGACTGGTAAGCGCCAACGCTGTCATACTGCCCGTAGCGATTGAAGTAGCGACTATTGCTGCCGGTATGGCTGAAGACGCCGTCAATCAGGATGCGGATGCCCATCTCCTTAGCTTCGCGGCAGAGGGTGGAGAACTCCTCCTCCGTCCCCAGCAGGGGATCGATCTTATGATAGTCGCCGGTATCGTAACGATGGTTGCTCTCCGCCTCGAAGACCGGGTTGAAGTAGATGACGGAAATCCCCAGGTCCTTGAGGTACTGGAGCTTGGCCCGGATGCCGGCGAGGTTGCCGCCGAAGAAATCATAGGCGAGAATGGCCTTGGAGTATTCGTCCTTGAAATACTGCGGCGCGTCCTTCCAGGAAGAATGGAGCATCGCGCCGGGTTTTTCCGCCGCCGGTCCCTCGCGGTAGAAGCGGTCGGGGAATATCTGATACATCACGGACCGGCGGAACCAGGCCGGGGTATCCGCCTCCTTGTCATAGACCGTGATCTGGTAGGAAGCCGGCGCTTCCGTCTTCAACCTTCCCTTTCCGCCCAGGCGGCCGTCGTTGTTGCCGTAATATACGGTCTCGCCGTCAACGGTCAGGAGGAAGTAATACCAGATCAGCCCGCCTTCGGGCGGCAGCTTCACCGTCGCGCCGAGCCATATCTCGCCGGATTTCTTCTCCGTTCCCGACGAGGGCGCCATCTCTACGACCAGTTCGCCAGCATCGTCGCGCCAAAGCCGGACCTTGCCGGCCGCCGAACGCGCCCCGGTGATCCGGACGCCTAACCAGACGCGGCTGCCGGCCGCCGCCGCTCCGGTGGGGAAACGGTACGCCGCATCCTGTGAATCGTGTTCAATCGTGTATTGTTCCGCCAATGCCTAGTCCCCCTGTCACAATGCAAGAAGCGATTTCTTCCTTGGAAACGCCGGGCGCGGAATCTCTCCGCGCCCAATTCCCGCCGTCTGCCGAACGGTTTTTGCGTGAATCATTCCCCGCCCAGAAACTGTGGAAAAATAAACTATGCACCCGGTCTTTGTCTGCATAGTTTATTTTCCTCCAGTACCTTACCGCTGCAACAGCCGGTTGTAAAGATCCTTGTACTCAGCGGCTGATTTGTCCCAGCTGTAGTCCGATTCCATCGCGTTCGTCGCGATGGCCACCCAGTTCTTGATATCCTTGATGAGACCGATGGCCCGCTTGATGGTATAGAGGAATTCGTGAGCGTTGTAGTTCGGGAAAACGAAGCCGTTGCCTTCTTCCGTCGCCTTGTCGAAAGGCTGGACCGTATCCTTGAGTCCGCCCGTCGCCCGGACAACCGGGATGGCGCCGTAACGCAGGGCAATGAGCTGACCGATGCCGCAGGGCTCATACATCGAGGGCATCAGGAAGAGGTCGCTGGCAGCGTAAATGCGCTGCGCCAGTTCGTTGTTGAAGAAGATGTTGACCGATACCTTCTGGGGATGACGCCAGGCCAGCTCGCGGAACCAGTCCTCATAAACCCGGTCGCCCTGTCCCAGCAGCACGAACTGGATGTCCTCATGGAGCAGCAGCTCGTCGAGAACCCGGATTACGAGGTCGAGGCCCTTGGCCTCCACCATGCGGGACACCATGCCCAGCATCGGTATGCTCCGGCCCTCGGGGAGACCGATCTGCTTCTGCAGGGCGGTCTTGTTGTCGAGCTTCTTGGAGAGGCTGCCCCGGTCGTAGTTCACTTCGAGATTCACGTCGGTTTTGGGATCGTAAACGTTGTAGTCAAGACCGTTCACGATGCCGTAAAGGTCGTCACTCCTGAGGCGCAGCAGCCCGTCGAGGCCCTCGCCGAAGTACTCGTACTGGATTTCCTCCGCGTAGGTGCGGCTCACCGTCGAGATGAAATCCGAGTAGATGATGGCACCTTTCATGAAGTTCACGGCGTCGTAATATTCGAGGTCGCCGTTGTTGAAATACTTCCAGTCGAGCCCGAGGACGTCGGCCATGACGTTCTTGGGGAACACGCCCTGGTACTTCAGGTTGTGGATCGTGAACAGGGTGCGGATGCGCTCGTAGCGCTCGTCTCCCATGTGCTCAAGCCGCAGAAGGACGTTGATGAGCGCCGTGTGCCAGTCGTTGGTATGGATGACGTCCGGCCAGAAATCAATGGCGGCCAGTACCGACAGCACCGCCCGGGAGAAGAACGAGAAGCGGGCCGCGTCGTCGTCGTAACCGTAGAAGCCGTCCCGGCCGAAGTATTCCTCGTTGTCGATGAAATACCAGGTCACGCCCTCGTATTCGAGCTTTTCGACGCCGACGTACTTCTGGCGCCAGGCCACCGGGATTTCGCCGTTATAGACGTGCTCCATGCGGTTCCTGAACTCCTCCGGAATCGCGGCGTACTTCGGCAGCATGACCCGCACGTCCACGTCCTGTTTCCTGAGCGTCTTCGGCAGTGAGCCCGCCACATCGGCAAGACCTCCGGTCTTCACGAAGGGCACCGCCTCCGATGCCACATACAGAACCTTTAACATAAAATCAAACCCCCTTGCTTGATGGTTGTATTTTTGAAAATGATCTGCTCCTCCGCGAAAGGACTCACGCCTTTTTCCGAAGGTAGATGGTCGCCAGCGGCGGCAACGTCAGTGCCAGCGACTGGGGCCGGTCATGCCAGATGAAATCGTCGGTATGGCGGTCGCCTTCGTTGTTCACGCCGGAACCACCGTAACGCGGATCGTCGCTGTTCAGGACTTCCTGATAGACGCCCTTCTCGGGCACGCCGATGCGGTAACCGTGACGGACTTCCGGCGTGAAGTTGCAGACGACGACGACGAAATCGGAGCCGTCCTTCGCCCGGCGAATGAAGGACAGAACGCTCTGGTCGGCGTCGTTGCAATCGATCCACTCGAAGCCCCGCCAGTCGAAATCCACCTGCCAGAACGCCGGGTGCTCGACGTAGAAGCGATTGAGCTCGCGCGAGAAGCCCTGCATCTGGGTATGCTTCTCGTACTGCTCCACCAGGTGCCAGTCGAGGCTGTCGTCGAAGTTCCACTCGATGAACTGGCCGAACTCGCCGCCCATGAACAGGAGTTTCTTGCCCGGATGGGCCATCCAGTAGCCGAAGAAGGCCCGGAGCCCGGCAAATTTCTGCCAGTAGTCACCCGGCATCTTGCTGAGAAGCGAGCACTTGCCATGCACGACTTCGTCGTGGGAAAGCGGCAACACGAAGTTCTCGGAGAAAGCGTACATCAGCGAGAACGTCAGCTTGTTCTGGTTCCATTTACGGTAAATGGGATCGAGGCTCATGTACTTCAGGACGTCGTTCATCCAGCCCATGTTCCACTTGTAATTGAAACCCATGCCGCCCATGTAAACCGGCTTGGAGATCAGCGGCCAGGAGGTGGATTCCTCGGCAATCATCAGCGCCTGCGGGCAGGCCTCAAAAACGGCCATGTTGAGCTGCTTCAGGAAATCCATCGCTTCGAGGTTACCGGTGCCGCCATACTTGTTCGGCGCCCACTCGCCGTCCTTGCGACCGTAGTTCAGATAGAGCATATTGGCCACGGCGTCAATGCGCAGACCGTCGATATGGAACTCTTCCAGCCAGAACAGCGCGTTGGAAATCAGGAAGCTCCGGACTTCGGTGCGACCGTAGTCGAAGTTCGTCGTGCCCCAGTCGCGGTTCTCGGCCCGTTGCTCGTTGTCGGACTCGTAGAGGTTCGGCCCGTCGAAATGCCGCAGGCCCTCGTCATTGTTGCAGAAATGACCCGGCACCCAGTCCATGATGACGCCGAGCCCCGCCTGATGAGCGGCGTCCACCAGGTACTTGAAATCCTCCGGCGTCCCGTAGCGGCTGGTAACGGCGAAATAGCCCGTGGCCTGATAGCCCCAGGAGCCGTCGTAGGGATGCTCGCAGAGCGGCATGAATTCGAGATGGGTGTAGTTCATGTCTTTGGCATAGCCGATCAGGACGTCGGCCAGCTCCCGGTAAGAGAGATAGCCGCCGTCGGGATTGCGCCGCCAGGAGCCCAGATGCACCTCGTAGGTCAGCATGGGCTTCTCGTAGGAGCTGCCCTGCTTCTGCGCCTCGTACCAGGCCTGGTCGTGCCAGTCATAGGCGGCGAAGTCGTAAGTCTTCGAGGCCGTTTCCGGTTTCTTCTCAGCGTAGAAGGCGTAGGGATCCGCCTTCATGATGTGAGGCCCGCCCCAGGGAGGCTCGATGGCGTATTTATAGACGGTCTCGGACGGCAGGCCGGGAATGAATACTTCCCAAATCTCGCCGTCACCGATCTTCGTCATGGGATTCTCCCGGGTGTCCCAGGAATTGAAATCCCCTACGACACTGACAGCTTTCGCCTCCGGCGCCCAGACGGCAAAGCGCACACCGCGTACGCCCTTCCGCTCGATATAGTGGGCACCCAGCATTTCCTGGGCATGATAGTTCGTTCCCTGGTGGAAAAGATAGAGATCGTAGTCCGCCAATGCGGCTGTCTTCATGTCGATTCCTCCCTCCGGTCAATCGAGCTCTACCGGATGAATATCCCAGATGTCGCGCGCATACTCGTGGATCGTGCGGTCCGACGAGAAAATCCCGGATTGGGCGATGTTGAGGAGCATGGAGCGCCGCCAGCCGTCTTTGTCCTGATAGCGGCGGTAGATTTCTTCATGGGCTTTCCGATAGGCGTCGAAGTCCTTCAGGATGAAGAACTCGTCGTTGTTCTGCAGGAGGTAGTCATAAAGCGAGCGGAAATCGTCATAGGTGTTGTCAACCAGTCGCTCCAGGACGCGCCGCACCGACTCGTTGCCGTGGTACTCCTCCCAGGCGGAATAGCCGCCCTTCTCGTAGTAGTTCATGACCTCCTCGGCTTTGAGGCCGAAGATGACGCAGTTCTGGTCGCCCACGGCGTCGCGGATTTCCACGTTGGCCCCGTCGAGGGTGCCCAGCGTGATGGCGCCGTTCATCATGAACTTCATGTTGCCGGTGCCCGAGGCTTCCTTGCTGGCCGTCGAGATCTGCTCGGAAACGTCCGCCGCCGGATAGACGATCTCGCCCAGGGAAACGCCGAAATTCTCCAGGAACACCACCTTGATGATCTTGCCCACCACCGGATCCCTGTTGATCTTTTCCGCCACGGCGCAGATGAGGCGGATCGTCTCCTTGGCGATGTGGTAGCCCGGCGCCGCCTTGCCGCCGAAG
>JAEEGL015830648.1_pt1 | contig 14563 bp, 11 predicted proteins | sample 9134231 | NCBI WGS metagenome assembly JAEEGL01 (sample SAMN16246548, study PRJNA631951) | gut metagenome | biome: gut microbiome; feature: rumen; material: fiber-attached | host: Bos | place: Iran: Karaj | collected 2018-10
GGCACTGGATGAACAAACATGCCACCTCCTTATTTGTCTCCTGGCTGCTAGCACTGGCCAGACGCCTTAAGAATACGATTTTTGAACACGAAAACCAATATGCCTGTGAGCGCTCTCGTCTCGCGATTGTCGCGGGATAGGTGTTTAGCAGGCTTGACTAAATAGCTAAACAGTTAGAAATAATTATAATGGTCAAAGTATTTATCTCTCATAGTAGTGCTCAGAAGCCATTTGTTGAGAAGGTGGCAGAATACATTGGTCTTGATTATGTCCACCTGGACAAATTTGATTTCGAAGCCGGGCGAAAGATTTTGGAGGAAATTGACAAGTCAATAGCTTGTTCAAACCTTTTTGTCCTTCTCATTTCTGAAGAGGGATTGGAGTCTAATTGGATAAAGCATGAGATTGCCGAGGTCCGGGATTATATCGATGATGGTAAAGTGTTCTTTATGCCTTTCATCATAGATGAGACCACGCAATTTGATGACACTCGTATAAAGACCTGGATTAAAAAGAGTATTACCGAACGCTACCTTAATCCATTGATGTTATCTCGTGTTATCCGTCGCAAACTAAGAGAAATTGTTTGGGAACAAGAGCCAACTGCTGAGATGAAGAGACGTATATTTGTCGGGAGGGATAAGGAGATTTCTGACATGTACAGAAAGTTGTTCGAAAACACTGAGCAGTTGCGTAGAGCAATTATCGTAACAGGTTTGCCCCACATAGGCCGGAAACGTTTACTTTCAGAATTCCTTGTTACAAAGCTTCAGAATAGTCTTCATGTTTCATATTCACCGCTTGAGGTGCAGTTGACAGATACTGATTCTATTGAGGAATTCATCAAACAACTCAATGACTATTCTCACCTTTATGATTTACCGCAGCTATATGAAATCATGTCAGATGGGAGGGACAAGTGTGTTGACCTTGCAGTGAGACTCCTAAATTCCATTTCTGGATATCGTGAAACGGTGATTGTTAACGATATGGGCAGTGTCGTCCTTACAAACGGTTCATTGTCAGATTGGTTTAAAGCCGTCATTACAAATGGCGATTTGGTTAAAAGGGTATCGTTATTGGTTGCATCCAGATACTCATTATCGCCAATGGCCATTAAGTCCATTCCTCAAGTTCAGGCGAGTTCCATTCATTCTCTATCTCGTCAGGATATGATTGCATTGTTCAATGCATATGCAACAATACTCGATATCAAATGTAGTAAGGAGTCGGTAGAAGCATTCATTGACAAGATATCCGGATACCCGGAACAGGCATTTGCTCTTGTCGATACGATAAAGGAATTCGGGGAAGTTGCCGTTGACGAAGAATTGCCCAAGATTCAGAAGATGTTTGATAGCGATCACCGTTCCATAGTAAAGCTGATCGAGGTCGAGAGCAATGTCCTCCAAACATTAATACTGATGTCACGATTTGAGTTCGTTACAGTAGATATCTTGAGTGAGATTCTAGATTTTGATGTACTTGTAGCGTTGGCAGAGCTTAGGCGTTATGGCCTCTTGGATACATTTGGGACATCTGGTCAGTACCTCAGGATTGACCAGTCTCTAGCTGATTATGTTCAGAGAATCAAACTGCCTTTGAACAAGAAGTATGAAGATAGATTGAATGCTTTTTCCAGAAGGCTTATCAAGGAAACAGATATTAACTCTCTTGATCTGGCAACAGACTTGTTTAGACTCAAGAAGATGATATCTGACAAACGTTTTTCTATTGATCCTCAATTCTTACTTCCTTCTGTTGCTTTAAAGGTTATCATTGATGAATACAGGAAACGGGTTTATGATAATGTTATCTATATTGCAGATAAGATCTTGAAAGACTACAAACGAAATAGTTTTGAGTCGGTACTGTATTCAATTCATTATTGGCTATGCTTGTCTCTGTGTAAAAAGAAAGATCCTCGTTTGATGGACGAGGTTGCGTATTTCAATAACAACAGGTATTCCTACTGGTTTCTGAAGGGCTTCTACTATCGGAATAAGTTCTTATATGACGAAGCATTGAAATGTTATAATAAGGCATTATCATATTCAAGTAATAAACGGGCGAGGTACTTGTCCAAGTCCGAACATGAAATCACTGTCGTAAAGATGAAGATGGGTGATTTCGCAGGCGCATTGGACATAGCAGAAAGAAGCTATAAGACTTTCAAATGGAATAGTTTTCATATCGCTGCCTATTTTCGCTGCTATGTTCGAACAAAGGATTGTGACATAGATAAGCTCAATGAGCTTCTTGATGAGATGGAGAAGTCATACGATCCACATAAGGAAATTGTATTGTCATCTATGAGAGCAGAGATGGCATTTTATTATGAACATGATTTCCCTAAATCAGTTGAGATGTTTAAGGCGTTATTCGCATCAAGTAGTGATCCTTTTATGAATTATGCCATCGATTCATTCCGGGATGTTTGCAGAGACAGCGATGCAATGCAATTGTATAATGCTGTAATTAGGAGCTATAAGAAGATTAAAGTAGATGAAAATTTCATTTTTGAGGTTGAGGTAGGCTAATCCAAATGGCAAATCATGCATTTTATCAACTGATTCTTCTGGGCGACATCACCAATACTGCCTGCGGCGCTATTCGTTCCCGTTTCTTCGAATTGTTGGAAGAACGGGGACTTGATGCATCTTTGGTAGCCGTGCTGGAGGGGAAAGATGTTCTGGCAGATGCAGGAACAGGTGGGTATGAATCTTACAAGCCTTCATTCGCGTTCTATTTTGGCCGGATTGGGCACGGAGATAAGAATGTCGCGGCTGTTGAGAAGTTGATGGGGAATGGTGATGCCATCTTCCCAATCTGTTTTAATGCTGATAAGTATAAGGAGGAAATGCCAGCTGTTTTGCATCCTGTCAATGGCCGCATGTTTAAGGAGGAGGATCTGGATTCTATTGTCAATGTTGCATTTGAGGAATTGAGGCTATTGAGAAAGAATCGTCGGGTCTTTATCAGTTACAAGAGGTCAGATTCGTCAGCAGTGGCCAATCAATTATACGATGTGTTATCCCGGCATCAGTTCGATGTTTTCCTTGATACCTATTCCATTCGTGGGGCCGCTGATTTTCAGGCGGAATTGCATCATAGGATTACTGATAGCGATGTGCTCATTCAGTTGAATTCTCCGCATTTCAAGGATAGTGAATGGTGTAAAGAGGAAATTTCCGAGGCGAATGCGCGTCGTGTGGGTGTGTTGCAGATTAATTGGCCTGGAGTTAAATCTGGGGATGCAGATCAATTGAGTGCTGTTCGACCGCTGGACGATGTTGATTTCCGTCGCAAACGATGGAAAAGGAGTACGTCAACCTTAAAGACAAAAGTTCTAGGGGAGATAGCTTCCAAGATTGAGGAAATTCGTGCGAGGAATATTGCGGCTCGACAAGACAATCTGACGGGAGAGTTCGTGAAAGAGGCAGAGCGCCAAGGACGGACTATCATCAAAGAGCCTACTTTTCTTGTTGAGCAAAGGGATAATGGTGAGTTCTGGTATTATATTCCAGCTATCGGTGTCCCTAAATCCGAAGATTGTCACGAATCAGTCAAGATGTTAGCGCGATGGAATAATGGGGTCCTACCGAAAAAGGTTTACTTGATTTATGATGACCTTAGCATTCTGCCTCGCTGGATTAAGCATTTGGAGTGGCTGAACGAGTATCTTGAAGTGAAAACTATCCAAAAACGTGATTTTGAATCATGGCTGATAAGCAAATAGTAAGAAACATTAAGAACATCTTCCTGTCCGCAAGTGTTCCTCTCCCCGAGAGAGAATACTTCGGCACAGAGGACGTTATAGCCATTCGCGATTCCGTTATTGCTTTGGCTTCTGCAGTATTGGCTAACCCTGATTATCACCTCATTTGGGGTGGCCACCCTTCAGTTACACCATTAATCACCTTGGTCCTGGATAGGTATAACCTAAAAATGTCAGACAGGGTAACCCTTTACCAATCAGAGCATTTCAAGGATAAGTTTCCGCCTCAAAACAAGGACGTTGGCATCCGTATCATTACAGAAGACAAAGGAGACATCCCCTCCAGCGTGAGATTGATGCGGGAGAAGATGTTCGGCGATAACGACTTCTATGCGGCAGTCTTCATCGGTGGCATGAAAGGTATCCTCGATGAGTACAAGATGATAAAAGACTATCACCCCGCCGTCCGCTGCTTCCCGATTGCCTCCACCGGCGCCGCCGCCCGCGCATTGTATGATGAACATCCCGGAGAGTTTGACGAACGGCTCTTGACGGAGTTGAGCTATACCTCATTGTTCAAGGAACTGTTAGGGTTGTAAGCCAGCCAATCTTACAGAGTTTTAACACAATAACTAATCAACTATGTCTATGAAAACCATCCACGTTCTACCCATCGAAGAAATCAAGTACGTTAAAACGATATCTTTTGATGTTGAGGTTGACGGGGAGTTATGCCCTGCTTTAATTGTTTATAAGCGCAATCTTTCTAAAGACTACGCAATGGATGATTCAAAGCGTTCAGATACAGATCGAATGTTGTACTATTACCCGGAGGAATGCTACCCCAAGGATGCAGTTGATGAGGTTATTCTGGGGGCTATCAAAGAGGTTTGTCCTGGAGCAAGGGTGTCAACCAAGTTGATGCTATGTGACATAGAAAAGGAGAATCTTGAGAAGCTTCTTTCGACTTATTCGAAACATAGCTTTAAGATTGCAATCCTACCCCATATTAAAGATATTGACTCTGTTTTAAAGTCTGGTAAAACATCGTGGCGTGCGTTCGAAAAGATATTGCCATTATACGTACATCTCCCGAAACAATCAATAGATTATATCCGAAACATCTCGACCATCTACTATGATATAGAGAATGAAGACATAATGATTGAGATGGAGCCCACACTCTTGAACGAGGTGCTATAGGGACGAGAGGGTGATATTCTGTCCTTCATCAAACAAAGAATTATCAGTCCCACAAGACGCGTCATCTACTGGATTACAGTTGCCTCGAGATATAACCCAAAACGAACTCTGGCTAAAGAAATACCAGGAAGTGACGGCCTTCATCGAAACAAATCACCGCAACCCATCCCGCCACAACCCCGAAGAACGATTCAAGTACTGCAACTGGCTCAAGCATAACAAGAAACTCCTCAATGCCGGAGAAATGAAAGAAGACAGAGTGGTCTTGTTTGAGAAGTTGCTGGAGTTGGGGGAGAAGTACAAGAGAGTTAATCAATATGAGTAACCTCGTCATGCCCTGTCCTGACCGGGCCTCCCGTCATTGCCAGCTTGACAGGCATCTTAACTTTAATCGTGAGGTTCTTGCCAATGAAAGGAAACAATTTATCCTATTGTAATAGAAACACAACTTCATTTCTGAAGGGGTTTGCCATCATCGGTGCTGTATGGCTTACCGCGTTTTTGTTGCTCGATTGGCTTACATCGCTGATCGAGAAGCTATGTCCACTTACCGGATCTGTTCAGAATGAGAGCTGGGCTGTCCAGATTGTGATGATTGCGATAGTGGCACTCTTGTATGTGGCAGTTTGGCCGCGCATTCGAACAAATCGGAGCCTGTTTCCTCCAAGGCTGAAAGTTATATTGATTGCCTTGGCCTTTTATCTGCTGTTTCGCTTTTCGGAGCGTTTTGAGTTTTATCATGTCCCAGGTACTCATATAGGGTATATTGATCTCTGTTTCATTCTGTCCTTGTGTGTTGAGATATTCTTTCTTGCTTCAAAAGTGCTTTTCAAAGGCTCTGAATTGGTGTTAGAATCTTCTGCCGAATCATTTGTATATGACGCGCCTGCTAGGAAAGATGGATTGAATCGCGGAGGGCCGGCAAAACTATTTGTGGAAAAGATAGCTGCCACATTAGGAGGGGATGAGTTGGAGACATCGTTTTGCGTGCTTCTTAACGAACGTTTTGGGGCTGGGAAGACGTCATTCTTCCATCTCATAAAGGATGAAGCGGAGAAACTGAATCTACCGTGTATTGAATTCCGTCCATGGCTTTCGGATTCACCTTCGGCGATGATGCAGGACTTTCTGATGTTGCTGGAGAGCCATCTTCGCCACCCTGCTCCCGATTTGGCTGATGCTGTGAAATCTTATGCGCGGGTGATTTCTGGTATACAAATCGGCCTGTTGGAGGTTGCTCTTAATAACGACCTGAAGCCTGGCTCGATATCCAATCGACGTGATCGGCTGGCAGATGCGATGGCCGAATCAAAAAAGCCGTTCCTTGTGCTGATTGATGATGTGGACAGGCTGGATTCCCAAGAGCTTGTAGAGCTTTTGAAACTCATTCGAAACACCGCTGATTTCCCTTATCTGTGCTATGTTCTGGCTGCGGATAAAGAGTCTTTGTCGGACAATCTGAAAGAAGCCAAGATTAAGGACACGGATCTTTATATGCGCAAATTCTTCAATCTTGAGCTGACATTCCCTCCTGATGACAATGATTTGATGGGAATCTTGGAGAACAAGTTGACTGAGACGCTTCGGGCTTTCGGTTATGAACCCGCTCTGATACAGGAATGCATAGGAGCCATCTGGCATGTTGAAAGTGTTCGGGATGTATTCATTACGCCTCGTGATATCAATAGGTTTATCAACTTGGTGTCTTATACGTTGGATCTGATGAAGAGGGGAGGTCTTTTGAAAGAAGTGAATGTCATTGACCTCTTGTATATTACTTTGGTGCAGTTCATCAGCCCGGAGTGGTATAAGGTGCTGAAAGATAGGAATGACAAGATATTAAGGTATCGCATTGATAGCGGAAGGTATTCAGTTCATGGCAAGAAATTGGCGGCATTCTATACGCAATCACAGGTGGCTGCGATTGAGAATCGGGAAGAGTCAAAGCAGAAAGAGTTGAAGAGCGATAAAAAGGACAGTCCTGCGTTGCAGGATGTAATTTTGGGCGCCAAGCCAGATCCTCTCAATGCGCTAAAGAGTATCATCTACACGCTTTTCGCCGTTGATACGGATACAAAAACCCCCGAGCGAATATGCTATAAGAATGAGTATTTCAAGTATTTCGCCGGGCACTATAAGAGCGAAGAGTATTCATCGGCAGAGGCCTTCTCCTTTATTGAAGCACCCATGAAATCTTTCTCTGAAGAAGTAGCTTCAATCAAGTCATCTGTCCGGGCAGAATCCCTTCTGCATAAGATGCTGCTCTATTTATCCGATGACTTGATTAAGGACAGAGTGGATTATCTTCAGAAGCTGATGTTGATAGCTGAGAAGCTATACTCATATAATCCACGTGTGACACTGGATACCCAGTATAAGAATTCTACCGAAAAATTGATAGTTTCCAACCTTTTCCTATCCTGGGATAATCCAAACGAAGATTTGAGTGAAAAACGGAATGGTGAATCAAGCCGGCTTGTGAAGTTAATCTCCGAAGATAAACGCTATGCCCATCTTGCTCTGATACTTAAGACGCTATATCCTCGCGAAGGATTGCATTTCGTTTATGGTGATGAGATGCCTGTCCAACTTCGCGAGATGCTCATAGATAGATTTTTGCGAGACCTGGAAAAACAACCTTTCAGCAAGGACTTGCTAAACAACATGCCATATTTGAGGGAGATGTACCGTGTCTATTGGGAGGAAAACTTCCGGAGTTTCGTGCAAAAGAGTCCAGATCCTCTGTCTTGGGTATATCGTTTCATAACGGTGAATAAAGAAGGCAAGATTGTATGGGATAGATCATTCATCAATGCGGTAGCTGAAAGTACATCCAATCTAAAAACCTATGCAACACAAGACCTGGGTATTACCGTTCCTGGAAATGTTTTGGAGGATATGGGGTCAATAACGGTCGGGAACGACCAAACCCGGCTCACCGAAGCTTCCCATCCCTTCGTGAAAGCGGCAATGGATTGGCGCAGGAAGCAAGCAAAAAAGCAGTAATTTCACAACGCGCAGATGAAACTGTCTGAACAACACATATTTAAGGGGTACTGGTGGCTTCCCGACAATCCTGATGACAGGGTGGCCGGAGTTCTCACCTATACACCTAGCGAAAAGATTTCCCTTGAATTGATTGGTGGGTTCAAGAAAGGAGCGAATTTGATTGTTGGACTGGTTGAGGATAGAAAGAAGAGTGTTCCTCTAATCTATGGAATCGATAACAATGCTAAGGAGTTTTCTTTGTTGAATTGTAGCAGCAGTTTCTCATTCAACTTCAGCAGTGAGTTTCCAATGACGCGGTATACAGTTCAAATGGTCGTATACGATAAACATGTTAAAGGGCTCGATGAAGTTTGCGATTATACTGCGCATATCCGGTATCCCGAGTTGTCGCACTGGGCTTATCCTGCAGCTATTGAGCAGGTGTTGCATTTCAACAAGGAGGGGAATGATATAGATTCTTGTTCGTTTAATGTGCCTCACTTTGATTCAACAACGGAATCGATAGTATCCGTCACATGTGACAACGGCGTTCACTTATCCATCAAAAGAGGTGTTGGGTACCAACCAGGAGAACTGTTTTTAAAACCAGAAATCGAACAGTTTAGCTTCTTGGAGTTAAGAGGGGCTGACACAGGGATGAGCATCCGCGGTATTTTTCACGAGATGCATAAGTTCGGTCAGTTCTTGTCGCTGGCGACCAAAAGGAATGTACGTCCGGAATCAATCTATTTGACAGATCCTGATGTGCGGCAGGATTTCAAGGATGGCGCCAAGAGTTTTTTCTTCCCAATCTATATTCTTGTTGTTCAGCCCCCAGTCCCTAATCCGGCAAAGATTGACAGGGATGAGTTTCTGTTCTGTTATGAAGATATCTCGAATCAGCTTCCGGAAATCTTACCTAAGTGGATGTCTGATAATGATAACCTGCAACCGATAAAGAGCCATTTGGTGGATAGCCTTGTATATAAACCAATAGTCGGAAGCGTTGATTTCCTGCAGGTTATTCAGGCAATCGAAGGAGTCTGGTGGCGCTTCCGTGACGATGCCTATAAAACGGCTCATTCCATTCCCCAAAGGAAGCAGACTACCTTGTATACCATTATTCAGGAGTTGCTCGAATCTTTGCAGACCATTCCTAAAATCTCAAGAATGGATGTGGATATCGATGAGGTCGTGGACTCAAGAGTATACTACACCCACTTTGTTGATAAGGCTCGTCGTCCGAAGGTGCTGGAAGATTGGGCTTTGTATAAGATGACAAAAAAGATGCGAACGGTTCTGCTCTGTCTTGTTCTCGAACTCTTGGGATTGAGCCACAACGAAATTGAACAGATTCTGTCAAAGCATTGATAATGGCAGACATATCCCAAATAGTAGTTTTAACCGCATCAGCTCATCAGGCCGTAGCTTCAGGGGACCGTGAACTCGCCGAACGGGTGGGCTGGGAGCTGTGCGAAGCGTTTTCGGCAGAGTTGGGGCAGGGGTGTCCGGTTTCAGAATATACTCCTGAGTTGGCTCGTCTTCAGTTTGATGCGCTGTCGGCAATCCTGGAGATTCATATAATGCGAGGGAATGGTTTTGATATCGGCATCAGGGCATCGCAGATTGCAAGGGATTACAGGGAATTGCGGGATGCTCTTCCGAATTGGTCAGATGAGGATTGGGCGCCCGTAAAAGAGGTGATGAAGCATTGTGTGACTATCACCAATGAGTTCTTCGACAAGAATATGAGGGGCGAGGAAGAGGCTGTTGAGAAGCGTTCACCGGAATGTCAGTGTTTGTTGTGTCGGAAGCGGCCGGCGACAAAAACGGGGTCACATATGATTCCGCATTTCCTGATTGCTCGCACGTTTTCATACGATGGAAGCACATCCCGGGATAAGGTGGTGGTTGAGACGGCAGATTTGTCAAAGGGTAAGACTGGGCGTTATTTCGGCCACGAGGTGAATGACGATACCGTCAACGATCTGTTGGGGCGGAGTTTTACGGATGAGGAGATTGAAGAAGAGATGGAAAAGCCCAATGCACTTACGCGGGACTATTATTTCTGTGATGACTGTGAGAAGCGTTTCGGCGTTATCGAGTCGTATTATTCTGAAATACTGGACGGGCGCCTGAAATCATATCCTCCCCATATCCCATACCTGTTCTGGCTGTCGGTCGCGTGGAGGATGTCTATCGGCGGGATGGGGTTCAAAATGACTCCTGAGCATGATGAAAAGCTTCGGAAGATTCTGGACCATTGCCTGGCTCTATCCCGTGACGAGATAGAATCGCGCAAAAGCAAGTTGGGGCATTGTGCCTATAGTTTGTACCGCGCTGAAGATACGCGCGATGAGGGTTTGGGTATTCTTGCTCCGCATACGCCCACCAAGCCATATATGGCGCTGATTGGGAATTTGCTTCTGAACTTCTATACAAGTTCCAGCGCTGCGGTTTCATTCAGTAAACAGCATGGGATGCTTCCGCAAGATTTGAATTTCGGCGTGGAACCGGAAAAGATTGGCGCTTTGGATTTCATTGAGTTTTGGCAAGTGAAACGCCAGATTCTGGATATGGTTTGGGAAGACGAGCGAAGCATCTGGAACTTGGGCGCTAAACGCAATCAGACCCTGAGCCGTTTCAGCCCCGTACCAGGCGGGTCTGATGTTGCGGGCGGTGAAATGCCCAGCTGGATGAACACCTCCAATGATCACGTCATCATGGCTCCGCTCGCCATTCAGAAAATTGAAAAGTGGTTGGAAGAACACCCTGACCAGCAATCAGCTGAAGAGATTTCCCAAGCTACCGGATATTCACTCGAAGAGCTTGCCGTCATTCTGGGTTACTGGGAAGATAAATGTGAGGCTCTCAAAGCAAAACAAAAACGTACCCAGGAACTCGGTCCGCTCTTCCACCAGATGCTTGACCTATTTCAATGATCAAATAGTTTCAGCCATGTACTACTTCGACCCTCACGAAATCATCTCCTCCCTCGTGATGCCGCTGATGGACGTGTCCAAGCGGGGGCGGGAGTATATCGTGGAGATTTCCCTCAACGATGCGCCGGTGCCGGTGGTGCGGCGGCTGAGTGTGCCGTCGAACCTGTATGTCGGGCACTTCGTGTATGTGCTGGTCTATGCCATGGGATGGGACGGGTATCATCTAACGGAACTGATGCAGGGGGACATGCTCTGGCGTTCGACGAAGGAAAGGGCGATGGATGCGGAGTCGGATCTGGACTATGAGGCGTGCTATCCCGGCATGAAGGTGCGGAACTCTTTCCGCGCGACGGTGAGCCAGCTGCTCAAGAAGGTGGGGGACGAGTGCTCCCTGACCTACGACATGGGCGACTCGTGGCACCATACCGTCCGCCTGGTTGAGGTCCGCCGCTATGAAGATGCGCAGATCCGCTTCACTAACATCGGCGTAGAACTCCTCTCCGGCGAAGGCGCCTGCCCGCCGGAGGATTGTGGTGGGATTTCAGGCTATGAGGAGATTCTTCGGATTATCAAGGATCCTGAAGATTGCAACTATGAGCACTTCCGGTCATTGCTGGGGGAAGGGTTTGACCCGGCATACTTTGACATACGTGCCGCTCGTCGTCGGCTTTATGACTATGAGCGTACCATTGGCGAAGTACTGCACGGGTTTTACGAACGTTGATTGCGGTTGTTTGGATAATCATCGATAAAAGAGTATCTTTGAGAAAAGGTTTATTTCGGATGCCACAACAAAAAACTCAGCAGTTGTTCATCTATCGGATGACCCATATAGACAATGTGCCCTTCATTGTCCAGAATGGTCTGTGGTCAAAGTTGAGTCCGGTTCATGATCCGAACTTTATCCCCATTGGGAATCCGGACATCATTGACAAGAGGACGAACAAGTTTGTGGTGGTCATTCCGCCTGGTGGCGTATTGGGTGAGTATGTGCCATTCTATTTCTCCGGCCATTCTCCGATGCTGTTCAATATCGCAACGGGGTATGGGGTGAAGAAGGTGCCTCAGAGGGACATCGTGTTTCTGGTATGTGATGCATTGGAGATTGTCAATGCCGGTATCCCATATTGCTTTACGGATGGCAATGCGACCAAGGCAATCAGCAAGTTCTACAATACGCTATATGGGCTGCGTGAGTTGGATTGGCCTTGCATCCGAGCCACATATTGGAAGAATACAGAGGATGATTTCGACAGGGTCCGTAAGAAGATGTCTGAGTTCCTCGTCAAGGATCACATTCCTGCGAATCTTATTCGGGGGATAATTGTCAAGAATCAGGATGCGGAACAAAAGGTGACGGCAATGTTGGGAGATACTTTGCCTGACTGCAAGATAAAAGTGGATACGAAATACGAATACTATTACAGGGGATATGATTAGTTATACAACAGGTGATTTGCTGTCTTCCAAGGCGCAAGCCCTCGTCAATACCGTGAACACGGTCGGTGTGATGGGGAAGGGGATAGCTTTGCACTTTAAAGAAATGTTCCCATACAACTTCACCGTGTATGCAGAGGCCTGTAAAAGGGGAGAACTGGAACCAGGCAAAATGCTGGTGGTCAAAGATTCTAACTTGGCATTAGGAGAGAGGCTTGTCATTAATTTCCCCACCAAGGTTCATTGGCGTCAACCCTCTAAATATGAGTACATAGAAGATGGACTCCAAGACCTTGTTCGTGTTATAAGGGAATACGGGATTACCAGTATCGCGATTCCTCCTCTTGGGTGTGGCAATGGGGGACTGGACTGGGCTGTGGTCAAGGAAATGATTAATAAAGTGCTGTCTCCTTTGGATGGTATCGAGATAACTGTGTATGAACCGTCCGCAGAAGTCTCGGCCCTGCTGGCAAGGCAATCCAGGAATGCCGCAGCACATTTGACTCCGGCGCGCGCAATGCTCCTGTATGCGATGTTCTGTTATGAGGTACACGATGAGCGTTGCAGCCTTTTCGTTGCGAACAAGCTGAGTTTCTTCTACCAATTGCTGGGTGAGAAGGAGTTTGCGAAGATGCCGTTTGTGGCCCGTTTCTATGGCCCTTATAGTGTCAGTGTCGGACATATGCTCAATGCCGTGAATGGAAAGTATATTCACGGGTTAGAGCAGATGGACCGGAAACCCTTTGAAGCCTTGATGCTGGATTATGAGCGTAAAGCCGAAGTGGGGGAATATGTTCATAATCGCCTGTCTCAGGCCCAAATCGAACACGTCAAGCAGCTTCTGAAATTGATTGACGGGTACGAGTCGGCCTATTCGCTGGAGGTCTTGGCCTCCGTCGCCTATGTAAGGCGAGAGCATCCCGGCATTGGTGTGGACGATACTGTTAATGAGATTCAGAACTGGTCTGCCCGCAAGAAGAATCTCTTCAAACGTGAGCATATTCTAGCTGCATATGAACACCTGAATGCATGGATGGCATAGTCAGTCGTTCAGTAGGCATAGTTCAGAAGGCCTCCTTCCCCATTGGATGCTATTTATAACAATAAGTTAAAGAATCAAATAGAAAGCGACACGAAGAAGAGGGTTTCATGAACTTTTGCATTGGGTTCTATGGGCTGTATCGGAATCCCAAGGACATAACGCAAGAGTGAGTGAAGTTTATGGGGAAGAAAACAATAAAAGACAAATTGATTTCGTTTTATATGCAGACGAAATCATTTTATAAAATTGCGAGAATTGCAAAAAAATAAAATGGAGGATGATGGAGATTGGGACTACTGAAAAAAGCTGCAGGAGGAACGCCCGCTGGTAAATGTGGGCGAAGGGTGAAACATATGCCCCCACCTGGCCGGAAGAAATATTTAGTCAGCATCTTCTTCAATCTATAATAATGTCCAACAAGAAGGTTTTCGTATCGGGTTGCTACGACCTGCTGCATAGCGGGCACGTGGAGTTTTTTCGCCAGGCGGCGGAATACGGCGACTTGTACGTGGGGATTGGGTCTGATGCCACCATTCTGGAATACAAGCACCACAAGACCGTTTACAGCGAGCAGGAGCGGCTGTTTATGGTGAAGAGCATCCGTTACGTGAAGGATGCGTTCATCAATGCCGGGAGCGGCATTATGGATTTTGTGCCGACGGTCGACTTTTTGAAGCCGGACATCCTGGTGGTGAACGAAGACGGCGGGAGCGAAGAAAAGAGAAGGTTTTGCGAGGAGCGGGGGATTCGGTACGTGGTGCTGCAGCGTACGCCGCAGGAAGGCCTTACGGCAAGAAGCTCCACCGAATTGAAGAAGACGGAATCCCAGATTCCCACGAGATTGGACCTGGCGGGCACGTGGATTGACCAGCCCTACGTGAGTTGGTTCTCGCCAGGATGGGCCCTCACAATTTCGCTGGAGCCAACCTTCGAGATTCGCGAGCGCTGCGGCCTCAGCACCAGCACCCGCAACATGATCCGCAAGATCTGGCCCTACCAGCTGCCCAATATGGACCCCGAGATGCTGGCCAAGCTGGTGTTCTGCTTCGAGAATGATCCGGAGCGCAGCGACGGCATCATCAGTGGCGCGCAGGACGCGATCGGCATCTGTGTGCCGGGCCTGTGCCGGCATTACTATAACGGGCGCTTCTGGCCCGAGCGCATCGAGACCTGCCAGGACGAAACCATCCTGCAGTGGCTGGAAAGCCATCTGGCAATGATCCCGATGGAACC
>JAEEGL013566420.1_pt1 | contig 14562 bp, 17 predicted proteins | sample 9134231 | NCBI WGS metagenome assembly JAEEGL01 (sample SAMN16246548, study PRJNA631951) | gut metagenome | biome: gut microbiome; feature: rumen; material: fiber-attached | host: Bos | place: Iran: Karaj | collected 2018-10
GACTTATATATCAACATTTATAATGATGATTTTACAAAAAAAGTTTCATTTCGTGTGGTCAACTTCAGCACGGGGATGGAAGGCGGTTCTTGGTTTGAAGACACTGATGAGGAGGATGAAGACTATAGGGAACCCACAGAAGAAGCTGCTTGGGCTGAAACTCTTGCTTATTTTGCCGTAGATGATCCATACGAAGCTTGGGAGCATAAAAAAGAGCTGTGGAATTCTTTCGATAAGTACATGGAATTGCTAGAAGAATCCCCTCTTGCAATGTATCATGCCATGATAGATGATGAAATGGTGAAAAAATGCTGTTCATGTGGACATTTAGATAATGAAGGTGGCGTATTTGATTTTACAGTCATTACGCCTAAGCATGAAGAATTATATGATTGGGAGGGATGCTATAAGGATAATGAAGACAGGTATGTTGAAATACCTGTAAAAATTGGTTTGAATAGTTCCGGCACGGAAAGAAAAATTGTCAAGACGCTCTCAATTGACACACATTTTTTGGATGAATACTTAGAAAAATCCGGTCCGAACGAGATTCTCAATATGGATGAAAAGACTGACTACAATGAGTTGAATGTCTTTATGGGAGAATGGCTGACAACGTTGTGGGGATGTGCCAAAAAAGGAAAACTGATAGGGGATTATTGTTTGGGAGGTTATGACTTACCAGATTGGGAAGGTGAATCAACTTTGGGTCTGCTGGGGTTTTGGAAATTAACCGATATAAAAAGACTAAAGATTAAAGATAGGGAATACACGGTTTTCTATTCAGGTGCTAAATATTGGGTTATTGATGATGAAAAGGCAGATACAGAAGAAGTTTTTTATCCGCTATTCTTTACTGATGCCAAAGATTGTCCAAATGTAATTGCAAGTATAGAAGGCAAAATCAATTTCCCTGACAACAGCGAAGAGAGTATTGAGTTTTCAGTGGAATTGTCAGCTATTGAGAATAATATTATAGAGCATTATTATAAGTATGCAGAAAAATGGGAATATTTTCCGGAAGATCTTTACCATAAACTTGTCAACCATTTGCAAACAGCATATCTTGCACAAGTAAAGGGCAGACCCAATGCTATCCAATCTCTTGACGAACTTAATGCTTTGGAATGCCGGTATTCCTTTCCGAAAATGGAGGATTAGCAATCAAAGATTCTAAAAAAGTAATAAAATTCTATAGTCATCCTAAAGGGATTGTTATCTACTGATTGATATTATTATCAATGATAAGAATATTTTGTTTATTGATTTTGTTGGCAAATAATGCAAGAAAATGTTATTTTACTTTTCCCAGCAGTTCTTTAGCTGTCATCTCCATCTTGTTGAAAGAGAACCATCGTTTGCCAAGGTCTTTTAGTGAAGCACCGATATGATAGACGGTGTTGTCAATGCAGAGGTATCGGTCGTGAACTCGGTCAAATTGCTTTACATTGATGGGTTGATATTGTGCATTGTGTTTTGCAAGGTCGAGGGATAACTGCTGTTTGATTATCTTGGTGTAGATGGTGGCAGTCACATTTAAATTTCGCTTGTCGAGCATTGTCAGTACGGTATCATCTACATAGTTGTCGAAAAGCACAATGCTCTTTTTTGCCGATCGGATAAGATCGGAAACAAAGGTGTAGGCGTCGAAAATTTGTCCGTCAAAGAAGATGCCCTGTGTGGGAGTCTTGATTTTGTCATCTAGATGTTGGAGTATTTGCTCCACTTTTTTGTCGGTGTCCTGCTGGTGTGCTGCCAATGCCAACTGATTGTGCTCAATCACCTCAATCCGCTGGAACATTTGTGCATTGGCGGCTAAAAAGTGGCGTGTAGCGACAAAAGCACGCATTATGCGGATGTTGGCTTCAATGGCAGTCTGAGAATGGAGTACACTACTAAGCATTGCAATGCCAATCTCCGTAAAAGCATAAGGCAAGTATCTTGTTCCTCCCCGTGTGTTTGAGGTCGCAAATTGCGACCTCAAAGATTTGTCGCTCGTGTTTAAGGTCGCAATTTGCGACCTTAAACTAATTGCCTCTTCTCGTGTAAGTTGAAACATAAAATCATCAGGGAAACGGTTAGTATTGCGTTTTACTGCTTCATTAAGTCGCTTTGTTTCTACACCATAAATCATTGCCAAATCACGGTCAAGTATTACTTGTACACCCCGAAGGGTGATTATCATTTGCTCAATTTTCTCCATTGGTATGAGGTGGTTACAATTTGTTGCCACTTCTGTATTATTTATAGCAACAGTCTCTATATCAACCTTTTTATTCTTTGCCATATAACATTTCTTAAAATATTCTAAAAAACGGAAATATGCCGTATTTATTGTATAAACCAATGAATTTTAGGCAATGTAGAAAAATAATCTATGCAATTATTGAAACAAGTGCATCCTCAAGCCGATTTTTGTCTTGTAGTTCCATTAGCAGTCGTTTAATTAGATTCAGTTTTGCTTACAAATCTTGGCATATTATATTTTATACGAATAAATGGATAATACGGCTTAACATTATTGTCTGAACAAGGTTACGAGCAGCCAAACCAGCCCAATAAAGAACAATGCCTCAATGATGAATCCGAGAAAACCGCCAAGAAGGGCGAAGGGCAGGGTAAGGATGTCCCATAGATGAGCAAGTATGTCGAGCAGAACCGGCCCGAAAAACTTAATAACAACCACTACCGCCACAATTACTAGTATTACCGTAAGTATCATTTGTCTTTTGTTTTCGTTATTGCATTTATTGTTTATTTTTAGTTTCCAATTCCTTTTGCTTCTTCCATTCTTCCTCCTCACGAAGTTGTTCATCATACTTCGCTTTCAGTTTTGTCCGCAGTGATTTCGGCACAGGTTTGGTAGGTTGGAACACTTTGGGTGATTCTGGATGGGAGTGAGTGTCGCCCTTGCCTAATGAATACACCAAATAGCTGTCATCGCTATAGTCCCAATGGAAAATGCAGTTTTCTTCCTTTTCTTCAATGCTTTTGTTGCGACAAGGTTTTTTGCAATCCTCCTCCACACATAACTTCCAGCATCGCTGCCGGTAACTGTCATAGTCATCTGTGGTGGGTTGTGCGTGCCATACAATACAAAGTTCCGCATACCATTCGGTAATCACTTCAACAATATCGCCCGGCCGGAAGCGGATTTTGTCGGGAGTACGTCCTTTGAAATGACGCTTGCAACCACTATCAAGCAGACATTCGTCGTTGGGTTGCCCATTGGCGGTGTAGGTTCGCACAGATTGAATATCATCCACAAAATCTGCATCCAATTTAAGTTCCGTTATCTTGTAGGCGAGGACAATATCGTGTCCGCAACTTTTTTCATTCATATGGTATTCTTCATCCTCGGCCATATACTTCATCCGATTTTGTTCGTACTCTTGGCAATCCTTAACATCTTTGTGCATTTGTTTTTCGGCATTCGCCAAGGTGGAGAACAATCCTAAGTCATACGTTTGGGTCTTCCGAAACGGATAACGTGCTTTACTGTTGGTGTAGATTCTTATTAATTTAAAAACTGTTTTCATCATATTGTTTATTTATTTTTGTTTTAATGACAGCAGGAGTCTCCGCTGTGCTTTGGTGATTTTTCGGGTAGGGGTGAATAAAGAGACAGGGGATGGATGTTCGTGGGCACCATCGCCGTAATGCTCCAACACGCAGTAGGTGTCATCGGTGTCGTCCAATGGATAGTCGTGAGTTATTTCACGTTTTGTGGGTTCTCGATGGAGAAGCTTCCGTAATCTTTCTGTGCATAATTCCTGATATTTCTGACACTCCTCCACAGTGCGTGGGGTTGCTGCCACAATGCAGAGTTGCACTTCGTTGTATCCCACCATTTCCACAATGTCACCGACTTGGAAATGTATGCGGTCGGCAGTACGCCCATAGTAGGGTGTGAAAGTAGCCACATCGCTGTAATCGTTCAAGCTGCCGTCAGCCGTATAGGAGTAGGACGATTTGCGGCATAAACGTGTGGTGTATCTCACGCCGTCCACCACGTTTTCGGTAAGGAAGAAAGCATAAGTGTCGTCATCTTGGAATTCGGCGATGTATTGTTTCATAAACTTCTCCGCTTTCTTCCGAGAGGAGAAGTAGCCCATATCCATAAAGTCAACTGATCGAACGAAACCATTCTCCCGCATTCGGTCACCTTTCTTCAAATAGCATTTTTCAAGTTTAAATACTGTTTTCATAATTCTTTGATTAGTCTGTGTGTGATAAATTTCTTCTGCCACTCTTTGTTGTTCATTACTGTTGCTCGCATAGTCTCTAGTTTGTTCCTCATCCGGGCGGAAACCTTTTCTATTTCCGGTAACATGGCACAATGGGTCGGGCAATAGTCTATGGGGTTCTCATCGGTGTTTGCAGATATGTAAGCCGGAACGATTGTATAGGCATCGTACCTAGCATTAAATTGTATACCGAGATCAAAACCTCTATCACCCGTCAGGCAGCGTCCGTTTTTTAGATAGCATTTGGAAAGCTCGGATATTATTTCAACCGTTGGCGGTGTGTCCACCACGATGGCAAGTTCCACAAAGCCATCACTCCAATAGTTGTTGCCATCGTAGCAAAACACTTCAATAATGTCGCCTGGCTGAAAACGGATTTCTTCCGGTCTTCGTCCTGCGAAGAAATTACGGCCGTAGAGGTAGTTGTCAAATTCAATCTCGCCGTATTGAGGAGGAATATCACTCGGCTGCATATCGGCATACGGTCGCTCGGCCCACAGCTGTCCGTCGGGAAGGTAAATCCGTTCGGAGAAGCTCTCAGATAGGCTATTGGAAGAAAGATGGTTGATTCCCAGAGGTATCTCGCTCACCACCCAGCAGTAAGCATCGCGATCATAAACTGTCAGGTATCTCAGCCTTTCTTCTGCCTCCTCCCGCGTAGCAAAGTACGTACTTCGTGCATCCGCCTCCAACCTAATCGTAGGGTAATGGTAAACTTTGCTTTTCTTTTTAGCGTACTGTTTCAGTCTGAATATGGTTTTGAAGTCCATAATGTTTTTCTTTTAGTCTAATATATTATTCGGAAGAAAATAATTTCTTTAATCGTCTATTCATTATTTTAGGTCTCCCATATCTGGTGTAGTCCCAATTGGGGTCTGCAAATTTGTCATCAAACCTCATTGACCAATAGATATCACTAAAACCATTCCTCTCATAAAAATCATTTCCAAAACCGTCGTAATGGTTTATTTCGTCACCGCCTTTCGTTATCGCAAATTGTAACAGCAAATTACCAATGTCGCCAACATTATCTTCGTTATTGTGCAGTGAAATGATTTCACAATGAGTCTCACCATCCAGCTCAGTCTGATTCAGAGCAAACCCTATGTTATAGCTCCTCAACTTGAATGTTTTGATGCCAAGTCCGACAAGTTCATCGTTTGTGTATTTTGATAAAGGCTCAACTCGTTTTGAGCTGGAAACAGACTTCAAGAATGAATTGTACTCGTTTATTTCCCAAGCCAAATTGTCGTTTATCAACGATTTAACATTCTCGCTTAATTCAACATTAAACTGCTTATCCAACAAAAGTTCCTCACACAATATGCTGTTATATGCACATTCTTTATACAAATCTCTCATCCATTGAGCATTGTATATTTGTTCCTCAAACAGGGCCATTCTTTTCATATCATCAACATTGTTATTTGCCTAAATTGTTTCTTTCTTGGGAGTTAAATTTGTTTGTATGGCATTGTACCATTCTTCGCTGAACCAGATGTTGTCAGGGATTTCACCTGCGGAGAGAAAGCAATTCATCATTTGTGCTCCCGTGTAGCCACAAAGCGTCTTCTCATTCGGCTGGTTGCGGTAGGCCACCATAAACCGCTTGTCCGGCATTTTTCTCGCCACCTCGTAAAGACGGCGTACATTGTCGGTGATTTGTTCCAAGGTGATGCGTGGTTTCCCTTTCCGCATCTCTGTGGTGATTAAAGCGTATGAGTTGCCTACGAGACCTTCTCCATTACCTGTTTTGGCACCGAACTTTTGAAGAGCCACCTTTGCCGAACCGGCTCCGTGCTTTCCTTCCGGATTGCTCCCAAACACAAAAATAATGTCCTTCCCCGGTGTGATGTTTCCTGTATAGTGATTCATATCGTCAACGGCTTTATTATTTGTTATTTATCGGTACAATATGAGGGAATACGCTCCATTTGGGGTCTTGTTGGTATTGCTCCACGAGGTTGGCGGGTACGTACAAGGTTGCATTTTGCAGAGGGATATCATTATCCCAAGTCCCGAAACAATCTTTATTTTCTAACTTTTTCGGCGACCGCAGTACGACAGTTTCCAAATTCAGGCAATCTGTGAATGTCATTTCTCCCAAATTGGTAAGGGTGCTGGGCAAATCGACATATTTCAAATTCTTGTTTTCTAAGAAACTTTGTATCCAAAATTTTTCAAATTCTTCGGGCAAAACTACCTCACGGAGTTTCGGACAGTTGCCGAAACTGTTGTCTCCCATCTTACGGAGGGTTTTCGGAAAGGTGACAGACTCCAGCGTGTAGTCATTCATAAAAACGCAATGATTGATTTCCTCAACCCCTTCGGGAATGACGATGTGCGGACGTTTAAAAAACGAAGCCCACAGTTTTTTCCCGTCTTTTGTCAAGACCATCCCGTTTTCGTATTTTAGATGAGGGTTGTCCTTGTCAATATGTATGTTACGTAATTTTTGGCAATGGCAAAAGGTCCAGTAGTTTAAATAATCCAGTCCTTTGCCAATATAGACAGAACGCAAGTTGTTGCAAAGGAACGCCCATTCGTCCACATAGTTAAAAGTGTCGGGAATCACCAAATGACGAAGTGTGCGAGGGCGGTTATATGCTCCCTCTTCTACACTCTCAATGGTATAGCGTTCCCCGTCAATTATCACGTGGTCGGGCAAGCGGTAACGACGGCATCGTCCAATATGTCCCTTGCCAATCCAAGCGGTTTTCTCTTCATCATCAAGCAGATAGACAAACTTACCTTGCTTATATTTTCTTCTGGAATAAACGTCTAAGCCCATATCTTTGATTATTTTGTTGTTTTCTTGCAAAAAGTGAGTGCTTCATATCTCTCACACCCTTTCCCGAACATATTGGCATCACATAAATGATAGCCTTTTTTCTCATACTCCATAATGGTCGGATTGTTTTCATACACACCCGGTTCTCCGCCATTCAAAACAACGATGGCATCCGTGCCAAATCTGTCAATAGCTCCCAAGGTGTAGATTTTCAACATTGTTGCGATAAAGTCTTTATCCATATTGCTTTTTTGTTATAGTTTATTATTACTATGAGTGTGATTTTCTTCTCGGTTTTTCTCCATCAAATACTTCACCACCTCATTCCACCCTGGAAACTGCTCGGAACCGAAGTGTATGACTTCACCCGAGAACTGGTCAACGCCGTGCTTGTGCGGGCGGTCGTCTATGAGATAGTCACCGTGGCAGAGGTTCTTGTGATGTGAGAATATAAGGCGTTTGTAGAACACGTCGGTCTCGTTGTTACCAAAGTATTTCTTCACCCAGTTGAGTTTGTCGCACCAAGCTGTCGGGTTGTCCCATGGGGCAGTAGAAAGAATGTACAATTCGTAGCGGTCGCGGAGTTTTTGTATGGCCTCTATTGCGCCCGATATCGGATCCATCAGTGCAAAGAGTCCCGGTGTATCTTCTATGTGCCCTTCGTATGCTTGCTTGTCCTGATCCTTCAGCCGGTCAACTCCTGACTGAAAATCAACGATGACGTTGTCCATATCAATAAAAACGATTGGCTTTTTCTTACACGTCATTGTATTATTTATCTGATTATCACGTTCTTGTTTCATTGTTTTTTCTCTTTTGTTTTTTGCAAATATCAGGAATTTTCGCCACCCTATAGAGTTATCATACATTGTCGGTGATTTTTTCCAAGGTGATATGTGGTCTCTCTTTACGCATCTCTGTGGAGATTAAAGCGTAGAAGTTGCCTTCCAAACATTTACCCATACCTGTTTTGGCACCGAACTTTTGGAGGGCGACCTTAACCGAGTCGGCCTCATTCTTTTTCTTCCATGTCGCTTCCGAACACAAAGTTGATACTCTTTTTCGGGGTGATGTTTCCTGTATAGTGATTCATATTGTGGTTATTTGTTATTATTGGTTATTGTCTTCTTTTGTTTTGGCTTTTTCTTCCATCTTCTTCAATTTCCAAGCTGCCACCTCGTCGCCGGCTGCTGCCGCTTTCCCGTACCAGTGGCTGGCTTTAGCTATGTCTTTTTTGATGTAGCAAATGTTGTACTCGTAGAGGTAGCCCATCAAGTAGTAGGCGGCAGGGTGGTTCTGCTTGGAGAAAAACTCGGCCACCGCCTTGATAGATTCTTCCTCTTCCTCAAAAAACATTTCGTCATCATCGAAGTAATCCTCCCCCTCCTTTTCCACAACACCCTTCACCACGTGCAGCATCTGCCATGCTTCCATCACCATTGCACGCGGGTCGGGAATCCATTGCCATAAACTTACCGCTTTGGCCAGATTTCCGCGCAGCATCTCATTTTCTCCCTCCCAAAAGCGGTCTGATGCCCAGTCGCTAAGATCGGCAAACTTTTCCATCGCATATTTTTTGAGGACTGCAATTTGATAGTAAACATCAGCGTTACCAATAATGCGCTCCTGCAGAGCAGCCCGTTTGTACCACGCTATGGCCGCATCAAGGTCGTAAGGAACTCCTTGGGCAGTTTCGAAACAGAAGGCCAACTCACATTGCGACCATTCGTCGTCACTTTCGGATCCTTTCAGCCACCATTGGCACGCTTCTGTCATATTTCCCTTGTCTTTCTCCAGTTCCCCAAGAAAGTAGCAGGCACGTGTCTCTTGATGTTTGGCAGACTGAAGCAGCCATTGCTCACACTCGGGATCGGTTTTAAAGGTGTGGCGTCCGTAGAAGAGCCATTCTCCCAAAGCAAGTTCGGCAGGCGGGTAGTACTGCTCCGCAGACAGCCGCAGCCAATATTCAGCTTGTTTTTTGTGACCGGTTTCATAGTCGTGATACATATAGTATTCTCCTACAAAGAATTGCGCCTCAGGCAATCCAAACTTGGCCAAGGGCAATACCTTTTCAAAAGTGGCGGGATTGTATCCCGCATCAGGTTCACTTATAATCTTTTGATAGGACGCTCTCTGCAGGGTATAGATATTTGGGGTTTCTTTTTTGTCCATTATTGATCCTCCTCTCTCTCTGTTAGTTCCCTTGCCACGTCATTTATTGCCTCATTGATAAGTTCAATTTGGCCTTTTAGATACTCTTGGGCGGTTTCATTGGCTGATGCCTTGTCCAAAAATACCAGCGGTGCTATGTTGGAGTGTGCAGAAAGTTCCTCAATTTGCATCTCCACGGGCTGTTCTGCGGTTTTGCTTTTTGCAAATTGAAGGGATTTGATTCCCAAGCTCACTCGTGGTGTGTCGAAAAGACCGTCCATCACGATGCGAGTCTTGACCGGCAAACCATAAAATGGTCGCATCGAGATGTTGGCTTCGTAGTGGTTCTTGTCAGTATAGCTCACAATCTCTGTGATGCTTCCCTTATAAAGTTTTCTGTAATTGGCGGAGAATCCATAAACTTTGTCGCCGACATGAATCGCAGGCTCTTTCTCTTCGGGTTGTGAGATAAGCCCTTCTTGCAGAAGTCGTTGCCATTCTTTTTCTATAAAATACCGTTTCATGAAACGAAGGGGTTTGTCGCCGCACATCGTATGTCCGCCGTAGTTTTGGCATAACAGACAAGTGTCGCGGTCTTCGGGACAGAGGCGGCTGCAGTTTTCCAATTGACCGATTAGTCCGGCTTCACGGCGGTAGTTTTCCATCCGCTTGATAATGGGCACCACCACATTCTTTAGTACCTTCTGGTTCATGCGGTGACCGCCTTCAAATGTTTGAACGTTAGGATAGTAGCGTTGGAACTCTTCGCAACAGTTTACCGTGGTGTCTTCCGTGCCGAAAAGGCCTATGCAAAGGAAGTTCTCGGTATTATCTGCCCGCCAGTTGTCGAACTGGTGTTTCTCCATATCACGGAAGTGTTGGATAATTTCCTCCGTAATGGTGAACTGTGTCTGTCCGTCTTTGCGGGGCTGAAAAAATGGAAATGTACCCACTTTCAGCACGTCGGTGATTTTGGAGAGGTGGAGTGCCGGATTGACGCAGATGCGCACAAAGTCGGCGGGTAACTGCTGGGCATACATGGCACCCATACTGGTGCCGATGATGATGCTGAAATGCTCTTTCTCGCATAGTTCACGGAGAAACGGCAATGCCTCCGCCGGATCCATGGGAATATCGGGAGCTTCAATGTTGTAGTAATTTGGCAGGGCTTTCTTGAGGTATTTCACGGTGCTGCTCTGCCCTGAGGAGCCGAAACCATGTAGGTATAGTATATTCATTTAATTATGTCTTTATTAAATTTTGCTAATTTATTATTGATGTATATGATTAACTTCTAGAATTTGAGTTCTGCTTTTTTTCCCAGAAAAGGGCATCGGCTATTTCTTTCGATTCAAATCAACCGATAGAAATTCGACATCATAACCTTAAATTCACAACTGTTGGAGTCCTCCAGAGCTTCAATAAATTTCTTCACATCCTTTTCCCAGTCCATATCTTTAAGCACCAGCAAGACAAATCCGCTGAAGTCAAGATATTCCTGCTTGACAAGTTGTTTTAAATAATCGCAATACTTAAAAATGTTAATGTCACATACATTGATGACCAGCAGTCCTTGTTTTACCTTGCCGGCTTCGGCGATAAGCTTCTTCCAAAAGGCATATTCTTCACCATAAACTTCGTTGTTGAGCGGCCAATAGCTGTCAATCGTTATCTCGTTGACTTTTTCGTTCTTCTTCAGCACATCATATTTCAAGTGCTCTTTTGCAAAATTGGAATCCAAGTGTATGCCATCGTCAGTGACGATTCTTCCCTTACGAGAACCGGCTTGATTCCATGGGGTAATACCCATAATAATGTCGTGAATTTCTGCTAAGTCGCATGCCACTTTGGCTTTGTACGCTTCTTTCTTTTCAATTGTGCTATTCATATCTATTTTTAGAGATGTCCTTAAATATTATTTGACTATAAATCTATTCATCACTTCTATCAACATAGCAACGAAAACCTTTCGGTCCATACGCATAAGCAATGACTTCACCTCCGAAATCAACTGCTACAGCATAGTCTCCATCCAAGACTTCACCGTCATATAACATATTCAACAAACTATCGTCATCATCATATTCATATGCAATATAAGCTGCAGGTCCGGATTCAATAACCGTTCCAATTCTTCCATTAGAACTTTCTCCGCGGTCTCCGTTGTAAACTTCTTCAAAATCCTTAAATTCTTTTTCCATTTTTTTATTTACATTTAACAAATTAAAATATTTTCAAGCAATTCAAATTGACAGTTTTTGTTTCTTTCATATTTTTAGATGCGATTACCTATACATCAAGAGATTTTTTAATCATTACTTATTTTTGCTATTTATCTAATTATCAATCTATAAAATCGTTCTTTGCCTTTTAATAGTCCAAGCCGTTATAACATTTCCATCAACCTTTCATATAATAAATTCTCAATAATAGGGGAGGAGGGGTATTTCGGATAGAGCATATATTTGAATTCCACCCATTGTCTTTCACACGAATCCATCAAACGGGATATATTGGCATATCCGGCAATCATGTCTTTGTATTCTGTTTTGTGTTTTTCAAAAAGATAGGCACCGAAGCCATACGCGGCAGAAAATCCCCAACATTGCTGCTTGCTCTTGACTAAATTAAAGGCATATTTCAATGCTTTGTCTGCATTTTTAGTGGTCAGGCTCGACGATGCCATGCTATCCAGCAAGACAAGGCTACCGTATTCGGCCATCGGCTCTTCCACGCATCTAATTGAGTTCATAACTCCGTCCCCCGCATGGAAATAGAAAGAGTGGAAATATTCGTGTAGCAACACCTGTCCCATTAGCAACATCGTATCATAAGGGTCTTTCTTGGCCTCTTCTTCAATGGCATCCACATAGAGTGTTACTACGGAATTATTCTCATTGTGATAATACATACCCAATAATACTCTTGTTTCCTTATTATAGGCAGGGTTGTTCAATGCATTGTTCAACTCTTGCCATTGTGCTTTCAATATGTCAAGCACAGAAACATCTTCTTTTGGCAGTTCACCTCGGTCCAGATCTTTTTCATTTTCTTCTATCAAAGACTCAACAGTCTTCATTTTGCGTTCTATTTTCTCTTTGTCGGGCATCTCCTCTCGCTCAACATGTTTGCTGCTAAGCACCAGCTTTGTGTGCTGTTGAAGGTCGGCAATCTGAAAAAACAGCGACTTGCTAAGAAATAGTATATGTCCGGCCAAGGCATTTAGAAAAACTTTCTCCTCCGGAGTTAATTCGCGAGGGATGAACTTCTCGTCAAGGCTGTATTTTAGAATCATATCTTCTTCTCTTACCGTGTCACCGAAATATTCGTCTGTTATTTTACTTAGGACTCCCATAATACGTTATTCTATAATATATTTCACTTCAATCGTGAAAGACATAGGGCATCAAGTTTAGTTGATCAATCTTGATTTTGAGATGTGTATAATTTACTTGTTTTTATTATACCTCTTTTATCAGTTTGTGATATTTATTTGGCAATAGTTTTTTATATAATGCAGTGGTGTGGATTGGCACCGTAATTTGTTTCACCGAATTACAATCATCGAATGCATTATGAGCAATCTTCATTACTTCCCCTCGGAATTCAATACTCGTCAATTGAGAGCATCCTTTGAATGCTCTTTCCCCAATTTTCATAACATCTCCACCAAAAACAATTTTCTTTACATTGCTACAATCTTTAAAAGCATCTGAGACGATTTGAATAAGGGCTCCTTGAAACACTATGCTTGTTAATCCTATACATTTATAGAATGCTTCATCATAAATCTCTTTTACAGAATCTGGAATTTCTATACCTTTCAATTTGGTGCAGTTACGAAATGCACAATCTATCGTTGTTACGGATGATGGTATTATTGTGTTCTCACATCCTGTCATAAGAGTATTACTTGCCTTGTCTATGATTGCGTTGCAGTCTCTTGGAATTAATCCAACTCTTTCACGCGATTCATATACCTTGTTTTCGGGCGATACGTTAATTTTCTTCAAATTTATGCAATCCATAAATACATTGCCATCAATCTCTGTTACTGACGAAGGAATCTCAATACTCGTTAAGTTCTGGCAATTTTCAAATGCCCGACCTTGAATTTCAGTAACCCATGATGGAATTACGACGCTTCGCAAGTCATTGCAATTAAGAAACTCTCTAGTCTTAATTTCTGTTTGCCATTTTGGGATTTCTACTTCTCCATTTATGATTTTTGCCATAATGTATTATATTTATGAATTTTCTAATTGATTATAAAATGATGATTTCTTATAATTCTGCGATGTAGTTCAAAATAATACAAAAAAATTCATCATTCTCCTACTACCTTAAAACCTTCAAATGCAGGGTGCTTTTTGAATTCTTCTTCCGCTCCCTTTGGAACAAAAATTGTGCATTGAGACTTGTCGAGAATCTCTAAAGCATAATGACTAATGGACATTTCACTCAAATTTTTATTGTGTATATGAATTTCTTTGAGACTTGAATATGTGAATGCGTATTCTCTAATTGATGTTACCGACTTTGGAATTATTATAGATTTCAAAGAACTACAGCGTGTAAATGTACTTTCTCTTATTTCAGTAACAGAATTCGGTATTTCAATAGATGTCAGATTTGTACAGCGTTTAAAAACTCCAGCACCAATCTCCTTCACGGAATCAGGAATTTCTATTGATTTTAGGTTGGAACATCCGCTAAAAGCTTTCCAACTAATCTCATTTACCGAGTTGGGAAGTGTTACAGAGGTTAGACCTGTACAGCAACCAAAAGCATCTATACCAATCTTTTTCACAGAATTGGGAATATTTACTGATTTCAATCCAACACAAGATTGAAATACACCATGTTTCAATTCCTTCACAGAATTAGGAATATTTATACAAGTTAGACCTGAGCAACAGAATGCCCAATCACCAATTTCTTCTACTGAATTGGGTATCTCAATGCTTGTTAAGTTTTTGCAAAACCAAAAGGCATGTCCTCCAATCTTAGTCACCGATGAAGGAATCTCAATGCTTGTTAAATCAGTACAATCTCTAAATGCATCATCGGGAATTTCAGTTGTACCTTCTGGGATTATTCCTTTTCCATCTATTACATCAAACTTTGCCATAAATATAATTTTTTGGAACCTCTAATTTTTTAACTTCTCTCCTCCTTGATAGATAATGATCACCGAGGTTCTCTTAAAGCAAGCACCACTACCAATTCGGTTTTATTTTATTGTGCAAAATTACTTATTAATCCAATATGTCAGCAATATTTTGTCATATTTTTTTGTTTTTAAAACTGCAATTCCCGTTCTTCATTCGGGTTATATACTATCTTACCAAAGGAGGGATAGTAATGCTTTCC
>JAEEGL015085198.1_pt1 | contig 14562 bp, 11 predicted proteins | sample 9134231 | NCBI WGS metagenome assembly JAEEGL01 (sample SAMN16246548, study PRJNA631951) | gut metagenome | biome: gut microbiome; feature: rumen; material: fiber-attached | host: Bos | place: Iran: Karaj | collected 2018-10
ACAAGGGAATATTCTGGCTCAGTGGAGAATGGACAAAATTAAAGGATGACATAAAAGTACCTTTGCATGATAATGATTTAGTTAAGACTAGAGAAGAATATCACAGCAAGAAAAGCGAGAACGCGTAGTTGATTGATTGCTTGTATGCAAAGAAGCATTAGATGTACTTAACGATAGACCATTGAACCCTTAACAACGGGCAGGCGTCAGCAGATGTGCAAGCATTTGCTGACATCTCTTACAATGTTCAGCTCATTGATCGCTTAGCTTTTTGATCGTCACGGCGCACGGTGAACACAGACAGGAAGTAGAAAAAGGACGCATGCTATGAACGAATATAACACCAGTTGGCTGTCTCCGTACTCCGACAGTGCCGACATGGAACTCGGGTTCCGGTATAGGTCAGCGGCTTACGGGATAAGAAGCACCAAGCGGAAAGACGCACGAATCGGACAGGAACTGCAGGTATGCGAAGAGGACATCGGTCTCGCGAACCGGCTCCTCACCTCCGTTGCATATCTGGAATATCTGCAGAAAAGCATTTCGCAGCCCGGCTGCGTGTTTCCGTGGATGGGGCCGATCTGGTCGAGTCAGGTGATCACGACGATCCTTGGCATGGCCTTTTCACCCATGGATCACGACATCCCTTTCATTGATCGTGACTATGACCGGCTTGTGGCGTTTCCGGAACCGGAAGACCTTCCGGAACTGCTCGTTCTGACCTGCGAAAACGTCCTGGGCGAGGTAATCGAGCTGACGGACGCTTTCCGGGAAAGGGAATGCGAACGCATCTGTCGGGAAGACACGAAGACACGGGAATTCTACGTGAGGATCATTCCCGTAAGCCGGGAAAACTTCGCTCTGCTGACGAGCTTCCCGAAGGAATACAGAAAGGATATCCTGAAACGGCTCCCCGGGACGGACATGGAGCGTATCCCGGAGGAAGTCGCGCACCTGTTCCCGTTCGTCGTCAGCCGCGTCAGGCTGGACGTCGGTGACAAGCCGTCGTTCTCCGACTGCGTGGTTAATCTGTACGAATCGCTGAGCAAGAATTATCTCGACGTCACCAGAGACAACGCGTTCGTCTTCGCAAACTATATCTACTGCCTCCGCCTTTTCGACGCGCTCAGGGAGAGCGCCGGCAACGAACAGCAGTTTTTGGATCTGATCCCGTCTGGCACACTGCTCGGGTATGACTGTCTGAACCGGTATAATTCCACGCATGAGACAAAAGCGTCCGTTCAGTCCCTGCTGTTCGATTTCGAAGGTTTTCAGAGGACCGGATACGAGCGCAGACTGCTGCTCGAGCGCTCCTATTACAAGTACCGCGATGGCGAGTGGCTGGAGAGAGAAGCGAAGAAAGAAGTATGCAGGCACATCGAAAATATCCGCAACCGGTGGCCTGACTACGATCTGCCGGCCTGCGTGCGGTATGTGCTGAAGGACAAGGAGAGCGAAGCCGCCGACCTCGTGGTCTCCTGGGTGGGTTCGCGTCACGCGGACTTTCTGGACAGGGAGAGGCTTGGCGAATGCGTGATGGAAACGGCGGCGTTCCTGTACCGGCGGTACCTCTTCTCCCCCGAGACCATCATTTGCTGCGACGAGGCCGAGGAGGGGGGCGTCCCGTATGATGACACCAACGAGACGCTGATCGAAGACTACGTAACGAATCTGACGCTTGTCCCGGACGACGAGGAGTTCCGTTGCTTCAATCGCGCAACGTGGATCCTCGCATACGATAGTCAGGATATGGTTTGCTCGAAAGTGTGCAATTTCGTTACGGTGTCACCCTCTTCGGACAGTCAAAAAAAACGAACGTACCAGATCGTATGCAGGAGAGCATACCCTGATTTCAAAGAAGCCGTGGCAGACCTGGGGATCGAAGCGCTCGGTTTTTCCGGCATTAGCGAGGGCGAAGCAATTGAAAAGATCGTCGAAGCAAATGCCAGACACAACGTCATCGACGACGGTTATGGAGTCGTCGCTCTGAAAATCATGCCGTTTTCATTCCAGCCGACGATTTGAGGAACGTATACGGACACCGCCAATACTCGGGCCTGTTACAGATGGCATGAGAAAGATACGAGTTGATTCCCGATTGGTTGGTTTGGAGTTCCAACTTGTTCATCCGGCAGAAATATTCACAGCACACAGCAGGAAACGCGACGGGCAGTATACTATGGTGTGTTCTATGGTATGTTGCCCGTTCATCTATAGATTCGACAGATGAATCAGATGATCCTAAAATGATCACATACGATAATACCTCTGTTCTGTACTTCTGACAGGGGCCGGTCCGATCCACAATCCAGAGTCTAGCTCAGTCACCGAGAAATTACCCATACAACAAAAACACGCCGGGCAACATACCCAGACATGTTGCCCGGTCGTCTATATATCGTATGGTTGATGAGATGTCAACAATATAACACGAAACAGGGAATTATCATCCACTGGCTGTGTTTGGACATGTCATCTATCAGAAGAGTCGCGTCGGGTCAAATGCTGCCATACGAAGCAGCAATGTTCCCGCTGACCTCATCGTCAGTCGTGATGACCTGTCTGCGGTTTTTCGAGTTGGCAACTGTCATGGCATTCTTGATCCGCTGCTCGGTCAGTTCCGCGATTTTTTGTAGCGTGTTCTGGTCTGGTATGGATCATCCACCTCTCTTATTCCCTGTATTATCCCCCGATTTAACCCCCTTGTCAACTCAATTCTCCGATGGTTCGCCGAAACGGTGAGCTCTGTTTTGTGATGATGTCGTTGACAGATGAAGAATACAATGATATGATTAATTGAACAGATTTACTTGAGACAAGAAAGGTGCCACTTATTGTGAAAAAGATCCTCTCCGTTTTGCTCGCGTCACTGTTCCTCTTTGTCGCTGCGGTACCTTCCATCGCGGTTACCGGCGCGAGCGCGTGGGCGGAAGCAGAAATCAATGCCGCCGTCTCGGCCGGACTCGTCCCGGAGGCGCTTCAGAAGAATGTCAACCAGCCGATCAGCCGCTCCTCCGTAAGCGACATGTTCCTGATCCTGATCGAAAAGGCGACCGGGAAACAGGCGGATCAGCTGCTCTCGTCCAGAAATCTGACTATTCAGGACGACGTCTTCTCCGATACGGACCGAAAGTCGGTTCTGGTCATGAACGCACTCGGTGTGATCAACGGAACGGGAAGCGGCAAGTTCAGTCCGGACGGGACCCTCACCAGAGCGCAGATCGCCGCCATCATCAATCGGATCGCCCGTCTGACAGGCGTGACGACCGACGGCTACACGCACAGTTTCACCGACGTCGAAGGAAACTGGGTCTCCGCCGAACTGGGGTGGCCCTCCTCCGTCGGCATCATCAATGGCGTGGGCGCCGGGAAATTCAATCCGGGCGGGGAGCTGACCGCCGAACAGGCGATCGTCATAACCTACCGCGCGCTGGGTGTTCTCGGTAACAAGGAAACCAAGGAAACCAAAGAAACCAAGGAAACCAAGGAAACCAGATCGACGCCCGAAGCCGAGCAGGTGCCGACTATGACCCCGGAATCGACGTTCGAGATCTATTTCCTTGACGTGGGGCAGGGCGACGCGGCGTGTGTCATCTGCGACGGACACGCCATGCTGATCGATGGCGGCAGCAAGTCCAAGTCCGATTTGATGTACAGTTTCCTGAAGTCGCACAGTATCACGCATCTGGACTATATCGTAGCTTCTCACCCGGACGCGGATCATGTGGGCGGCCTGGCGGGCGCTTTGAACTACGCGACGGTCGGCACGGCCTACTGCAACGTCACGAGCGACGACACCGAGCCTTTCAAGGACTTCGTCAAGTATCTGAAAAAGCAGAACAAGGAGATAACGGTCCCGTCTGCCGGCGACAGTTTCTATCTCGGCTGCGCCACGGTCACCATCCTTTATCCGAACGCGGGTGAGACCAAAACCGACAACACCTCGATCGCGCTTCGCATCGAGTACGGCAAGACGTCCTTCCTCTTTACCGGCGACTGCGAGAGTGGTGACGAGTCCGCCATCCTCAAAAGCGGATACACCGTCAGGAGCGATGTCCTGAAAGTTGCTCACCACGGAAGCAAATATTCCACTACGGCTGAGTTCGTGAAAGCCGTCAAACCTTCCTATGCCGTCATATCCGTCGGGGGTAACAACTCCTATGGCCATCCGACCTCCGACGTTCTGACAAATCTGCACGACAGGGGAGCGAAACTGTACCGCACCGACATCAACGGGGACGTCCACTGCACGAGTGATGGGACCACGGTTCGTTTCGACGTCGAGAAAAACAAGGATATCGATACCTATTCCGTGATCGGCGGATATAAGACGTATCTGGAAGAGCAGCATGCTCAGGAAACGGAAGAGATCATTGACCGGACCATACCGGATGAATCGGCCGACTATATCGCCAACACCAATACGCACAAGTTCCATTATCCGAGCTGCTCCTCCGTCGACGCCATGAAGGAGAGCAACAAGTGGTATTTCACCGGCACGCGGGACGAACTGATCGCGCTGGGCTACGAACCATGTAAGCGCTGCAATCCGTAGAACACGAAGTACGGGGACGGACGGGGATCAAGGTGATCAGAGAGGTCACCGGCGATGAATCCTGCAAATACAGACATCTTTGTCGATAACATAGGAGGAAACAAAATGGCAGAACAGGAAAAGACAGGATCGGCAGCATACAGAAACAGACTCAAATGGATCTGCGCAACGGCGATCGGCACGGCGCTGTTCGTCGTTCTGACGTTGTGCCTGCAGGTCCCGGTTTTCGAGAACTATTATCTCTGTTTGGGCTATATCATCATGGCGGTCTGCCTGTATTCATTCGGTGTCGTCAGCGGTACGTTTGTCGGCGTCGTCGGAGTGGTCCTGTACTGCCTGCTGACCAGCGGTTTGCGCGGTATGCCTGGATGGGCGATCGGCAATCTGGTTATCGGCATCATCGTCGGCCTGACATTCAAACTGACGAAGAGGATGAAGAAAACCTGGCTGCAGGCGGTCATCAATTTCCTCGCGATCGCCGTATCAACCGCAATCGGGATCCTCGTTCTCAAGTCTCTGACCGAGTGCATTCTGTACGCGCAGCCGATGGTCGTGCGTATGGGCAAGAATGTGTTCGCTTTTGTTGCCGACATCTTTGTACTCGAACTCAGTCTTCCGATCTGCATGTCTCTGGACAAGCCCATCAGAAAAATGCTTAGAATGTAAAGCGAGCATATGAGAAAAACGACGGTGATATCCCTCCGGTAACGACGCCGGGCGTTGTCATCACCATGATATCGTCCGTCTTCGCTATCGCAGATCTCAATTTCGAAAGGAGCCTGCATCATGAAGAGCATCATCAGAGTCCTCGCGCTCGTTTTAGCCGCCGCGCTTACGATATCTTTCTGCTCGTGCGGCAAAAAGAACGAACCAGACACGGAAAAACGCCCGGACACGCCGGAAACCCGTGAGACCGTCAACGACACGCCCTCATCCGCCGATATCACGCCCCCCGCCGACGAGCCTGCTCCGACCGGGACCGACGGGGAAGCGCCGGACGAGGCAACGGAAGAACTGCCGTACACTATCGTTCCGCTGGACCAGGCGAAGGTCGGGGACGTCGTGACGTTCGGCACCTATGAACAGGACGGAGACGTTGCCAACGGCAAGGAGCCTCTCGAATGGCTTGTTCTCGACGGCGGGAACGGTTCGCTGCTCCTGATCACGCTGTACGCGATCGAGCATATGCAGTTCCACAGTTCCCTGGAGAAGGTCACCTGGGAGACGAGCGCCTTGCGCGGCTGGCTGAACGACGGTTTTCTGAACGCCGCGTTTTCCTCTACCGAAAAAGGTATGATCGGGACCACCACGGTCGTCGCCGAAAAGAACCCGGACTATCCGAATTCGCCTGCCGGTAACGACACGGAAGACAAGGTCTTCCTCCTCAGCGTGCAGGAGGCGGCCCAGTACTTCGAAGACGGCAACGCGAGGATGTGCTCTCCCACCGAAGCGGCCAGAGCGTCCGAACCAAACGTGTTCTCGCAGTCCCGGAAACCGTGGTACTCGAAATACAGTTTCGGCTGCTCCTGGTGGCTCCGCTCGCCCGGAATGTTCAAGGATCTGTACGTCTCCTATGTCGACAAATACGGCAACATTTCCAGCGGCGGGCAGGTCTATCTGAACGGCACCGATTTCTGCGTCCGTCCCGTTTTGTGGGTCAATGCCGGCTGAGCCGGACATTGCAGGTAAGAAAGAACGATCAACTAGCCCCATGCATCGCATGAGCCAAAACTGAAGAAAAAGTCGAACTCCCGGCCAACAAAGCCGGGAGTTCTTCATATATACAAAAACACTATTCAAAACAGGAGGAACACAATGGATTTCTTCAATTCCGCCGTCGAAGTACTGCAGACGCTCGTGATCGCGCTGGGTGCCGGCCTCGGCATCTGGGGAGCGATCAACCTGCTCGAAGGTTACGGAAACGACAACCCCGGCGCGAAGTCACAGGGGATGAAGCAACTCATGGCGGGAGGCGGTGTCGCTTTGATCGGCCTCGTTCTTGTTCCGCTGCTTTCCGGTCTGTTCGGCTGATCGAAACGGAAAGGGATGCAGGACCTGTCCTGCATCTTTACATAGACGGCCTCGCAGCTTCTCATCCTGCCTGATTCTTCCCGTACTCGTCGACAAACTATCATTGCAATGATATAATATTGTGTCATTGCAACGGTCCGAGTGGAGATAACGGATTTGACCAAACGAAACCAAGTGTTATCGGCATCCTGAGCGCATTCTTCCGCCACGGATCAGAAACAAACCGAAATAGTACTATTCTCCCCCAAAAATGCGCCGGACGAAAGGTTGGCTCATTTTTTACCCGTTGTTTTCTTAAACCACTCGACAAATTGCGATTTGATGGTATAATAATGAAAAACAAATTGCGATTACATCGGATATTGCCGAAATAAAAATCGCGATCAAGAGATTTGGCTAGCATGAAATAGGATCACCCTTGGAGTAGTACAAAGAGAATACCGCCGAGACGATAGTATTGATTTCGTGGAAAGATACATAATGCCGCCAGAAGCGCTGGAAATAAGGTCTTTTCGGGCATCTGAGTTTTACTGCCAAAGAGACGATTTTACAGCAGAATATCCTCTTCGGAAACATATCAACAGCCTAGGAGAGTTGAGTTCTTGAAAAAAAAGCCCTTTGGCAGCATATGACTTCGTCGATGGAAACCATGCGGGCGACTCCTGTTTTCTGTACACGGGATCCTTAATTGAAATGATCTTTGGAGGGATACGATGAAAACCAGCATAATGAAACGGATAGGCATCGCCGGACTGGCGGTCCTGATGCTCACGCTCGCCGCATGCGGCGGAAAACCGGAGCGCAGCGCCCAAGACATCATAGAGGAGCTCGTCGTCGACTACGGCAGCTACACGGATCAGGCGATCACGCGCGCCGGGGAGCTCCTCGAGGAGCTCGAAACGGTCAGCCCCGATCTGAGCGAACGCTGGAAGAAGATCACGGATATATGGACGACGGTGAACACGGACCAGGAACTCCACTACGATGTTCTGCCGGACGGGCTGCCCGACACCGACGAGCTCTGCCTCGTGGCGCTCGGCTTCCAGCTCGAGCCGGACGGAACGATGCGCGACGAGCTGATTGAGCGGCTCAAGGTCGTGCTCAGCAGCGCGGAGAAATATCCTAAGGCGTATGTCCTCTGCACCGGCGGGGGAACGGCGCCCGAGAACGAGGAAGCCACGGAAGCCGGGGAGATGGCGAAATGGCTCGTGGAGCACGGGGTCGACAGGGAGCGCGTGATCGTCGAGGACAACTCCCTCACGACGGCGCAGAACGCGATCTTCAGCTACGATATCCTGACGACGCAGTATCCGGACGTCAGATATCTCGCGATTGTCTCCAGCGACTACCACATTTCCACGGGATCTCTCCTGTTCCAGGCGGAGGCCGTCCTGCGGGCGAACATGCCGGGCAGCGAAAAGCTGGAGGTCGTGACGAACGCCGCGTGGAAGGCGCCCTCCGGCACGCTGTCGACGATGTTCCAGGCGGGCGCTCTGATCGAGCTCTCCGGCGACACGAAGACGGCGTACGAAATCTACTTCGACACCTACGACATCCACGAACTGCCGCCGCTCAACTGACAGAAGAATACGGCTCCGGCCCGTTTCAGCCAACTGAAACGGGCTTTTCTATATTCTCAGGAATACATCAGTCGATTCTGCTATTGGTAAAATTTACCATCCAAGCACAAGAAAGGAGGTCTGTCCCATTGGACCTGATATGGGAGAAATTCACGGACTGGCTCAGGGAAATACTGGTCGGAGGGATCACGGACAATCTCTCCGGCCTTTTTGATCACGTCAACGCGGAGGTGGCGGATATCGCCGGGCAGATCGGGGAGACGCCGCGGGACTGGAACGGCGGGATCTACAATATGATCAAAACGCTCTCGGACAACGTGATCCTGCCGATCGCCGGGGTGATCCTCGCCGCCGTCATGACGATGGAGCTGATCCAGCTCGTCACGGACCGGAACAACCTGCACGACGTCGATACCTGGATGTTCTTCAAGTGGATGTTCAAGACGGCCGTCGCGGTACTCATCGTGACGAACACCTGGAACATCGTGATGGGCGTGTTCGAGCTGGCGCAGAACGTCGTCTCGCAGTCGTCCGGGGTGGTCGTCGGGAACGTCAATCTCGACCTCGCGTCCCATTTCGCGGATCTGGAGAGCCGGCTCATGGAGATGGGGATCGGCGAACTCCTCGGCCTCTGGCTTGAGTCCTTCATCGTCGGGGTCTCGATGTGGATCCTCACGATCTGCGTCTTCATCATCTCCTACGGACGGATGATCGAGATCTATCTCGTGACCTCCGTCGCCCCGATCCCCATGGCGACGATGACCAGCCGCGAGTGGGGCCAGACGGGGACGAACTATCTCCGGAGCCTCTTCGCGCTGGGCTTCCAGGGATTTCTGATCATCGTCTGCGTCGCGATCTACGCGGTGCTCGTCCGGAACATGGTGATCGACACCAGCGTCTCGGCCGCGATCTGGTCGTGCATGGGCTACACGGTCCTGCTCTGCTTCACGCTGTTCAAGACCGGGTCGCTCTCAAAGAGCGTGTTCAGCGCGCATTAACGGAGGTGTGACATGGCATATGTGCCCGTACCGAAGGACCTCAACGCCGTGAAGACGAAGGTCCTCTTCAATCTGACGAAACGGCAGCTGATCTGTTTCGGGGGCGGGGCGCTCCTCGGCGTCCCGCTGTTCTTCCTCCTCAAGACGAGGATCCCGACCTCGGCCGCCGCGATCTGCATGATGCTGATCATGCTGCCGGCCTTTCTGCTCGGGCTGTACGAGAAGAACGGACAGCCCCTCGAGAAGATCGTCCGGAACATCGCCGAGGTGCTTTTTCTCCGGCCGAAGGAGAGACCGTATCAGACGAACAATTTCTACGCCGTCCTCGAAAAGCAGGACGCGCTCGAAAAGGAAGTGGAGAAACTGACGAACAAGGAAAAACCGACCGCCGCCGACCGGCGGGAGATCGAGGCCGCCATCGCCCGGGCCAGGGGCGACGGCAGAAAGCAGCGCTCCGCCCAGGAGAGCATCCCGTTCCGCCGCATGTATCCGGACGGCGTCTGCCGCGTGACGGACAACTACTACACAAAGACGGTGCAGTTTCAGGACATCAACTACCAGCTGTCCCAGAACGAGGACAAGACCGCGCTCTTCGACGGGTGGTGCGACTTCCTCAACTATTTCGACAGCTCGGTCCGGTTCCAGCTCTCCTTCGTGAACCGGCCGGCCGCCGGCGACGCCCGGGAGGAGAAGATCGGCATCCCGCCAAAGGGCGACGAGTTCGATCCCATCCGCCGGGAGTACACGGAGATGCTCCGGAACCAGCTGGCGAGAGGCAGCAACGGCCTCGTCAGGACGAAGTACCTGACGTTCGGGATCGAAGCCGACTCGCCGAAGGCCGCGAAGCTCCGGCTCGAGCGCATCGAGACGGACATCCTCAACAACTTCAGAAAGATCGGCGTCGCCGCCGAGCCCCTCGACGGGGCGGCGCGCCTCCGGGTGATGCACGGCGTCCTCCATCTGGAGGAGACGGAGCCGTTCCGCTTCTCGTGGGACTGGCTCGCGCCGTCCGGCCTCTCGGTCAAGGATTTCATCGCCCCGTCCGGCATGGAATTCCGGAGCGGGAACAGCTTCAGGATCGGGAACCGGACCGGCTGCGTCACGTTTCTGCAGATCCTCGCGTCGGAGATGAATGACCGGTTCCTCGCCGACCTGCTCGACATGGAGGATCCGCTCGTCGTGAGCATGCACGTGCAGCCGGTCGACCAGATCCGGGCGATCAAAACGATCCGGCGCAAGATCACCGACATCCAGAAGATGACGATCGAGGAGCAGAAGAAGGCCGTCCGTTCGGGCTACGACATGGACATCATCCCGTCCGACCTCGCGTCCCACGGAACTGAAGCCAAAAAGCTCCTCGAGGACCTGCAGTCGAGGAACGAGCGCATGTTCCTCCTGACGTTCACCGTGCTGACCGTCGCGGGGTCGAGACAGCAGCTCGACAACCGCGTCTTCCAGGCGAACGGGATCGCGCAGAAGTACAACTGCTCCCTCGTCCGGCTGGACTTCAGGCAGGAGGAAGGCCTCATGGGCAGCCTGCCGCTCGCCCTGAACCGGATCGGGATCCAGCGGGGCCTCACGACGTCGTCGACCGCCGTCTTCGTCCCGTTCACGACGCAGGAGCTTTTCCAGGACAGCCCGGAGGCGCTCTACTGCGGCCTGAACGCGCTCTCGAGCAACCTGATCATGGTGGACCGGAAACTCCTGAAGAACCCGAACGGGCTGATCCTCGGCACGCCGGGCTCCGGCAAGTCCTTCTCGGCCAAGCGCGAGATCGCGAACGTCTTCCTCGTGACGGACGACGACATCATCATCTGCGACCCGGAGGCCGAGTACGGCCCGCTGGTGGAACGGCTGAACGGCCAGGTCGTGAAGATCTCGCCGACCTCGCAGGACTATATCAACCCGATGGACCTGAATCTCAACTACTCCGAGGACGAGAACCCGCTCTCCCTGAAATCGGACTTCATCCTCTCCCTGTGCGAGCTGATCGCCGGGGGCAAGGACGGGCTCCGTCCGGTGGAGAAGACCATCGTCGACCGCTGCGTCCGCTCGGTCTACCGGGACTATCTGGCCGACCCGAGACCGGAGAAGATGCCGGTCCTGGGCGACCTCTACGACGAGCTCCGCCGGCAGGACGAGAAGGAGGCCCAGTATATCGCGACGGCGCTCGAGATCTACGTCACCGGCTCCCTGAACGTCTTCAACCACAGAACGAACGTCGACATCCGGAGCCGCGTCGTGTCGTACGACATCAAGGAGCTGGGGAAGCAGCTGAAGAAGATCGGCATGCTGATCGTGCAGGATCAGGTCTGGAACCGCGTCACGGTGAACCGGGAGGCGCACCGCGCCACCCGGTACTATATCGACGAGATGCACCTTCTTCTGAAGGAGGAGCAGACGGCCGCCTACACGGTGGAGATCTGGAAGCGGTTCCGGAAATGGGGCGGCATCCCGACCGGGATCACGCAGAACGTCAAGGACCTGCTCTCGTCCCGCGAGGTGGAGAACATCTTCGAGAACTCGGACTATATCTATATGCTCAACCAGGCGGCCGGCGACCGGCAGATCCTGGCGAAGCAGCTCTCGATCTCGCCGCACCAGCTCTCCTACGTGACGCACTCGTCCGAGGGGGAGGGGCTGATGTTCTACGGCAGCGTCATCCTGCCGTTCGTCGACCGGTTCCCGAAGGACACCGAACTGTACCGGATCATGACCACGAAACCGCAGGAGCGGACAGGTGCGTGACGGCATGGAGAAACGGACGAAACTGGACTTCAGGGAGGAGGCCGGCCGGCGCGGCCCGTCGAAGCTGACGTTCGCGGCGGACGAACGTCCGGCCGGAGAAGAGGAAAAGACCCCGTCCGGGGCGGCAACGGAGACGGCTGTCACCGGCATATACGTTGCAGGCGCAACGAAACAGACGCAAAAAGCCCGTCCCGATGAGGAATCGGGACGGGATGCGGAGGCCGTGGCACGGGAACCGGCAGGCTACAGGTCGAACGAGCAGTCCCGCCGGCAGCAGAAACGTTCGGTGAAGAAGCGCTATACGGAGAACGCGAAGACGGCCGAAAAGACGGCGAAGGGAGCGAAGCGGACGGCGGAGGAGACGAAGAAGGGAAGCGGCTTCGTCAGGAAGCACGGGAAAGTTCTCCTGGCGGTCGGCGCCGCCTCCTTCGTGCTGTTCCTCGTGCTCTCCGCCGCGTCGTCCTGTTCCCTGATGTTCGAGGGGGTCTCCAACGCCGTCGCGTCCTCGACCTTTCCGGCAGAGGACGGCGACATGATCTCCGCCGAGGAGGCGTACGCCGGGATGGAGGACAGGATGAGAGAATTCATCGCCTCCTACGAGGCGGCGCATTCGGTCGACGAGGTCGTCTTCCGGACCGATCCGGTCGGGCACGATCCGTACGAGCTGATCGCCGCGATCTCGGCGCTCTCGGACGGGAGCTGGTCCGCCGGGGAGATCGGAGACGACCTGCGGCTCCTGTTCGATTCGCAGTATACGCTGACCGAGTCCGTCCGGGTCGAGACGCGCTACCGGACGGAGAGCAGGACCGGGACCGTCTGGATCCGGGAGCCGTCCGGCGGAACCTATTATCCCGTGACAACGGAATACCGGGTCGAGGTCCCAGTCGAATACCGGATCGCGACGGTCGTCCTGACGAACGCCGGGCTCGGACGGGCGGCTGCGGACGTCCTGTCGGAGGAGCAGCGGTTCCGGTACGACTTGTATATGGAAACGCTCGGGAACAGGCCCGACCTCTTCCCGGAGGCGGCAGCCGTTCATTGAGAAAGGAAAGATGAAAGCATGAAAACACGGAATTGGCCCCGTCATCCGGAGATCAGGGCGGAACGGGCGGAGATCCAGCGCCGGATCAGGGAACTGCGCGCCCGGTTACGGGTATCGGACGCGCCCGGCGAAGCGGATGGCCGCATATCCCGGGAGGAAAAAGCGGAGATCCTGCGTCAGATCGAGGCGCTGAGCGCCCGCCGGCGGGAACTCGGCGTCACCGTCAGCGAGGACTGGCGCAGGTTCCTTGAGCAGGAGGGAAGGAAGAGGATCGAGCGGGCGGAGATGGAGAAGAGACTGGAACCGGTCGGCGATCTCCGGGTCTATCCGCTCACGATCGGGAACATCCGGAGACTGAAGAGACTGCTCGGAAAGGATCCGCTGGCAAGGATGCCGGAGGAACTCCTGAACAGAGAGGAGGAGAAAGAGAATGAATAACGGAAAACGAATCGCCGCGGCGGTGCTGGCCGCGCTTTGCCTGCTGCCGGCCGCCGCCGTCCGCGCGCTGGCCGGTGGGGCCTACTACTCGTCCGGAGAAAACGGAGCTGACGCGCCGCCGGATGCGATCGAGGAGATCACGATCTCCATGGAAACGGTCCTCTCCCCGTCTGCGAGCGAAGGAGGATCGGCCGTCCGGTGGGACGTGAACGCCGTACCGGTGACAGACGACTCCGGCTATGCCGTCGGGAATGAAAAGAGGGCGCTGACGCCGGCCGCGAACATGACGCTCGTCGACGACATCCTGCAGGACGAAAGCACTGTCGTGAAGGAGAAGACGGTCGTGAGGGACAAGCAGTTCCTGACCGTCACGACGAGGAACGGAAACGTCTTTTATCTCATCGTCGACCGCTCGGGGGAGACCGAGAACGTCTATTTTCTCAATATGGTGGATGAGACCGATCTCTTCGCGCTGCTCGACGACGGGGAAGCCGCTCCCGTCTGTTCCTGTGTCGGACGGTGCGAGGCGGGAGAAGTCGATACGTCCTGCCCGGTCTGCAAAAACGACCTGAGCAGGTGCAAAGGGAAGGCGCAGGACAGGACGGACACGGACAGCGGACAGAGCGCCAGCGTTTCCGATACGGAAAAGGAGACCGTAGAAGAAAGCCGCCCGACCGGCGGTGTGCTGGCCGTCGTCGCGGTCGCCCTCCTCGGCGGAGGATTCGCTCTGTACTGGTTCAGGTTCAGAAAGAAGCAGCCGGGGCACAGCGGCATCCCGTTCGGCCGGAGAGAAGACGGGGAAGACATGGAAGCGAACGACAGGGAGGAATAGGGCTTTAAAGCAGTTAACGCACTCATCCCGGCGGACGAGCCGGGAAAGAGTGCGTTAATGATTCGTTTTTTTGTGCCACTTTTGTACCACTTTTTGTACCACTTTTTGTGCCACCTGATCTTGCTCTTTAATTAACTTTCCAATAACCCTTCCTGTTTCCGCCGATCCGTTCTATCTTGCCGATGGATTTCAGGTCAGTGATGATCTGGCTCGTTCTTGTCCTTCCTATTCCTGCAAGCTTTGAAATATCTTCGATACGAAGAGAAGGATTGTTTTTTAAGATTTTAAGAACTGTGGCGTGGGTCCTGGACAATCCGTCATAACTGGTTTGGTTCATG
>JAEEGL010714171.1_pt1 | contig 14561 bp, 15 predicted proteins | sample 9134231 | NCBI WGS metagenome assembly JAEEGL01 (sample SAMN16246548, study PRJNA631951) | gut metagenome | biome: gut microbiome; feature: rumen; material: fiber-attached | host: Bos | place: Iran: Karaj | collected 2018-10
CTCAACGCCGCCCGCAAGCTCGGTGGCGGCACCGCCGGCAAACTCTTCATCACCGCCGCCCTCGGCGTGACGCAGTACGGTCAGATGACCGCCGGCTCCTATATGTACATCGGCCCGCAGGGCATCGTCCACGGCACCACCATCACGGTGCTCAACGCCGCCCGCAAGCTCGGTGGCGGCACCGCCGGCAAACTCTTCATCACCGCCGGCCTCGGCGGCATGAGCGGCGCCCAGTCCAAGGCTGGCGACATCGCCGGCGTGGTCTCCATCACCGCCGAGATTAACCCCGCCGCCACGCAGAAGCGCTACACGCAGGGGTGGGTCGACGAGGTGCACGACAACCTCGACGAGCTCTTCGCTGCCGTCAATAAAGCCCGTGCCGAGAAGATTGCCCGCAGCTTCGCCTATCAGGGCAACGTGGTCGACCTGTGGGAATACTGCGCCGAGAAGGGCATCCAGGTGGACCTCGGCAGCGACCAGACCTCGCTGCACAACCCCTGGGCCGGTGGCTACTACCCCGTGGGTGTCAGCTTCGAGGATGCCAAGGTGATGATGGCCGAGCAGCCTGAACTCTTCAAGGAGAAGGTGCAGGAGAGCCTGCGTCGCCATGTGGCCGCCGTCAACAAGCTCACCGCCCGCGGTATGTACTTCTTCGACTATGGCAACGCCTTCCTGCTGGAAAGCAGCCGTGCTGGTGCCGACATCTGGAATGCCGACCACACTGCCTTCCGCTATCCTTCCTATGTGCAGGACATCATGGGCCCCATGTGCTTCGATTACGGCTTCGGCCCCTTCCGCTGGGTATGTACCAGCGGCAAGCCCGAGGACCTCGACAAGAGCGACCATATCGCCATGGAGGTGCTGGGCGAGATAGCCGCCACGGCTCCCGCCGAGATACAGCAGCAGATGCACGACAATATCCAGTGGATCAAGGGCGCCAAGGAGAACCACCTCGTGGTGGGTAGCCAGGCCCGTATCCTCTATGCCGACTGCGAAGGCCGCACCAAGATTGCCGCCCGCTTCAACGAGGCCATCAAGAAGGGCGAGATCAGCGCCCCTATCGTCCTCGGTCGCGACCACCACGACGTGAGCGGAACCGACAGTCCCTTCCGCGAGACATCGAACATCTACGACGGCTCCAACCGTTGTGCCGACATGGCCGTGCAGAACGTCATCGGCGACAGCTTACGCGGCGCCACGAGGGTCTCTATCCACAACGGCGGCGGCGTTGGTTGGGGTGAGGTGATAAACGGCGGCTTCGGCATGGTGCTTGATGGCAGCGAAGCCTGCGACCGTCGTCTCCGCATGATGCTCCACTGGGATGTCAACAACGGCATCAGCCGTCGCAGCTGGGCCCGCAACGAGGGCGCCATGTTCGCCATCAAACGCGCCATGGACATCTGCCCCGAGCTGAAGGTCACCATGCCCAACCTGGTAGACGACAGTGTTCTGGAAGGTTTGTTTTAAACCCATGAAGAGAGCGCTCATACTGACTTTGTTGCTCCTGGCCGCCGTAGTGGCGGCCCAGGGGCAGGGTCGTGGGCGTCCGTGGAAACGGGGGGCGCTGCAGCTGGAGGAGTTTGCCGTCACGGCAGCCTCCGGCCGCGAGAACAGCCACCTCGACTATGGCATCGTCTACTCTACCAGCGGCACTACCGAAGGGATGAATACCTACATTTACTGCCGTACATCGGCGCTGATGTATCCTACGGCTTCGTGGATGGCCGAGGGGCATGCCGACGAGGCTGAGTTGACCTACAACCAGGTGCTCTTCGACCTGGTGGAAGTCTATCGCCGTCAGATGCAGCAGGATGCCATCCTCCTCAGCAAACGGGTTCAGTACGAAGCCTTGCTCGCCACCACAATGAACCACCTGGACCGTGAGATGCAGGTGATACGGGCAGCTACCGAGATGGGACGTGACAGTCTGGCGGTGGAGCGCATCCGCGTGAAGAATCGTGAATGGCTCAATGCCAACCCTGGCAACCATCCCGCGTTTACGCCTCTTTCCTATTGGTGGTGTCTGGGTATAGAGGGCGGAGTCTCGTTCAGCACAGGCGACGTGGGCCGTCTCATCTCCCCATCGATAGGCGCTACCGGTTATATGGGCGCTTTCGGATGGGGACGGCACGGACTCTATTTCAGCGTGCTGAATGCCGTCACTCTGGCTCGTGACTCGGCCTATAATTTCGAAGGTGACAGAGTGCTGCCTGTCATGTACCGCAACGATGTCAATCTGCTTGGCTACGGCTACACACTATTCGACCGGCAGCAGTTCAGCATCACGCCCTACGTGGCTTTCGGCGTCACCAATATGGATACGGAGATGGACTGGTACATTGGCACCAGCTACACCTTCGGCGTCAGGGGGCTCTACCATTTTCACCACTGGCACCATATCAAAGATGGCGCCAAGGGAAAGGCCCGTCGCTTCACGCCTTCGGCCATGGCCAACCTGTACGTCAGCTACACCGACCTGGATGTCGAGGGCAAGGGACTTACCTTCGGCCTCAGTTTGGGACTCACCCTCGGCATACGCCGTGAAAGTGTCACATGGATGAATGATTGAGTTATGAGTTATAGGTTATGAGTGGCACGCAGGTTGCACTATGCACTCATAAGTCAGAAAATAGAAATCTAAAATCTACAAGATATGAAAGGAAGTCAAATACCGTTCAGAAAGAACATGATTCAAGGCACTGCCATCGTGTTGGCTGCCTTGGTGCTAGGCATCTTTATGGTCTACACCGTACGAACTCTCAAGTCCTATGACGACACCGTCAAGGTGCGTGGCCTCTGCGAGAAGGAGGTCCCGGCCGACCGTGTGGTGTTGCGTATCAGCTTCAGCGGACAGGACAACGAACTCACCGACCTCCGTGCCACCATGGAGCGCAACGAGAAGGCTGTGGTCGACCTGCTGAAGAAGGCGGGCTTCACCGACGAGGAGATAAAATACACCTCGGCTCATTTCAACGACCGCTACGACAGCTACTACACCAACAACATCCGCTTCCGCTACAACGCCAACCAGACCATCAATGTCTTCACCGACAAGATGGACGTTGTGCGCGACTTGGAGCGCACCATCGACGGCGACCTGCTGAAGCAGGACATTATCAGCAGCAGCTATGCCAGCTACGAATATCATGGTCTCAATGGCATCAAGCCCGCCATGATTGCCGAGAGCCTGGAGAACGCCCGCACTGCCGCCGACGAGTTTGCGAAGAACAGCCACAGCCGCATCGGCAAGATGCGCACCGCCTCGCAGGGCTACTTCGAGGTGGAGGACCTCGACGAGAACACCCCACAGGTCAAGAAGGTCCGCGTGGTCACCACCGTGGAATACTACCTGAAATAAGTCGGTAGTGGGTAGTTGGTAGTGTGTAGCACCTGACCACGATTGCTATCCACTATTCACTACACACTACCCACTGTATAAACCAGGGGTCTCTTGCCAACCCCCTTCAACAAAACAAGAACCATGAACGACAACAGAGATTCTGTAATCATCTATTCCGGCGGGCTCGACTCGACGACACTGCTCTATGAGGAGCAGCAACGCATCGCCCTGGCCGTCACATTTGACTATGGGAGCAATCATGCCGCGCGCGAGATAGCTTGTGCGCGGCATCATTGTTCTTTGCTGGGCATAGAGCATCTGGTCATTGAACTGGGCTTTATGGGTCGCTACTTTGCCTCGTCGCTTCTCAGCGGTGCCGATGCCATTCCCAGTGGCAACTACGACGAAGAGAATATGAAAAGCACAGTGGTGCCCTTCCGTAACGGCATCATGCTCAGCATCGCCTGCGGGCTGGCCGAAAGCCGTGGCCTGACGCGTGTGCTGATAGCCAACCACGGGGGCGACCATGCCATCTATCCAGACTGCCGGCCAGGCTTCGTCGCCGCCATGGGTGCCGCCATGCAGGCCGGCACCTACGAAGGGGTACGCCTCGACGCTCCCTACACCCACCTCACCAAGGCCGACCTCGTGCGGCGTGGCGCGGCGATGGGTATCGACTACGCTCACACCTACTCCTGCTATCGCGGCGGCGAGCACCACTGCGGCACATGTGGCACATGCACCGAACGCCGCGAAGCCTTCCTACAGGCCGGCATCCCCGACCCAACAGCGTATGATAATTAAACGGCGAATTATGCAAATTGAACGAATATTTACGCAGTATGTAATTGCAAGCGAATTACTCAAATTATGGTCGGCAAGTTTGGTGAGCCAATTATGCTTGCGTCAGCACATTCGAGTAAATAGCCTTAAATTCGCCAGCAATTCGTAAAATTAGATGAATTCGCCGTTAAAAAGATAAAATAATATGTATTACGTAACAAAACATATCGAAGTCTCCGGCGCCCATCGCCTGGAACTTGACTACCCCAGTAAATGCACCCAGCTCCATGGACACAACTGGCAGATTACCATCCACTGCCGTGCCCGTGAGCTCGACCGTAACGGCATGGTGGTGGACTTCTCCCACATCAAGAAAAGCATCGTCGATAAGCTCGACCACCAGGTCATCAACGACGTCATCGGCTGCAACCCCACGGCCGAGAACATCGCCCGCTGGTGCCAGCAACAGGTGCCCAACTGTTACCGTGTCGACGTGCAGGAAACCACCGGCAACACCGCCACCTATGAAGTGGATTGAATGTGTAAATGTGGGAATGTGTTAATGCGTTAGTGCAAGCTATCAATTACTAACGCATTAACACGATAGTACAATAACGCAATGATAATAAACGAGATATTCTACAGTCTGCAGGGCGAGGGCTACTACAGCGGTACCCCGGCGGTCTTCGTGCGCTTCAGCGGCTGCAACCTGCGGTGCCCCTTCTGCGACACGCAGCACGACGCCGGCACCGCGATGACCGAGGAGGCCATCGTGGACGAGGTGGCCAACTATCCCGCCCGTCTGGTCGTCGTCACCGGCGGCGAGCCGTCGTTGCAGCTCACCGCCTCGCTGGTCGACAAGCTGCACGAGGTAGGAAAGTATGTCGCCGTCGAGACCAACGGCACACATGCCCTCCCCGGCAACGTCGACTGGATTACCCTCTCGCCCAAGAGCGCTTATGTCGACGGTGCCGAAGTGGTCCTCACCCGTGCCGACGAGGTCAAGGTGGTCTATGACGGCATCCACGACCCCTCCGACCAGCTTTCAACTATCAACTATCAACTATCAACTTTACGTTTCCTCCAGCCTTGCGACACCGGCGACGCCCGTCACAACGCCCGGCTCACCGCCGCTGCGGTCGAGTACGTCAAACAGCATCCGCAATGGCGGCTCTCCCTTCAGATCCATAAAATATTAAATATACAATGAACCGCGAACAAGACAACCTGCAGGCCCTGGGCCGCAAAAGCCCCATCCCCGGAACCTACGCCCCCGAAGTGCTCGAAACCTTCGAGAACCAACACCTCGAGCGCGACTACTGGGTGCAGTTCAACTGCCCCGAGTTCACCGCCATGTGCCCCATCACAGGGCAGCCCGACTTCGCCGAAATCAAGATACTCTACATCCCCGACCGCCGCATGGTGGAGAGCAAGAGTCTCAAACTCTATCTCTTCTCCTTCCGCAACCACGGCGACTTCCATGAAGACTGTGTCAACACCATCCTCGACGACCTCGTACGTCTCATGGAGCCCCGCTACATCGAAGTCCTCGGACTTTTCGTGCCCCGTGGCGGCATCAGCATCCACCCCTATGCCAACTACGGCCGTCCGGGTACCCGCTACGAGGCCCTCGCTCAGCAGCGCCTCGACACCTACACGCTCCAACACTCCTAGTCCTTTTTGCCGAAAAGGCAACGACGCTGACCTATCTTCCGCCCTACGGGCGTAATCCATAAATCCTTAAAACCCATACACCTGGATCTATGGATTACCGCGCAGCGGGGAGCAGGACGCCGCACCCCTGTAGGGACAGGGCGTGCCCTGTCCGCAAGCGACGAAAAAAAGACACCGATGCCTGCTGCGGACACGGAACGTTGCGTCCTGGAAAACACGAGTGTTCTTTTACTGTTTTTCAGACGTTCTTCAGACGTTCTTCTCGAATTCGAGAAGAACGTCTGAAGAACGTGATGCTAATAGGTTGAAAAAGAGTGGGATTTATCCTTCGCGTATCTTGCCGTCAGGGGTGCGGTGGAAGAGGGCGAAGTGGGAGCGCACTTTGTCGAGGAAGGGACTGAGGACGTGAGTGCTGCGGCCGTAGTAGCTGTCGCAGATGACGCAGAGGTGGCGCCGCGAGCGCGAGAGTGCCACGAAGAGGCGGCGAGCGTCTTCCTGTATCTGCCGTTCGGTCCAGCTGTGGGAGCCTGGGTAGCTGCCGTCGATGGCGCGGTAGACGATGACGGTGTCGAATTCCAGCCCCTTGGCCTTGTGCACGGTGGAGATGATGTAGCGCTCTTGGAGTGAGCCGCCGCAGAGGTCGGCCTCCTTGGTGGTGCAGAGGTCGGTGACGTAGCGGTCGAGCTGGGTGCGCAGGGTGGGGTAGAGGTCGGTGCGGATGAGGTCGGCTTCGAGGTAGTGGCGTAGGTGGGGCCATTTGTCGACGGGTTCGACGAGGTGAGCGGCGAGGAGGCTGTCGTAGACGTGCTGGAGTTCGTCGACGATGCCGTAGTCGCTGCAGTGCTGGCTGCCGATGCCATGCAGGTAGATGTCGGCATAGCGGCGGCGGAAGGTGTCGATGGGTTTGGCGTGGTCGGCCATGAACTGACGCTGGGCGGTGACGAGGGTGAGGGCGCAGGAGTGGCAGAAACGGAGGAGGGAGAGGGTGGCCATGATGTCGTCGTCGGCCTGGTGGCTGTTCTGCCCTTCGAGGTGGAGGGTGTCGAGCAGGTGGCCCAGTTTGTAGTGGCGCAGCCGTGGCCGTACGAGGCGTATGTATTTCAGCGTGTCGAAGTAGCGGGGGCAGGCCTCTTCAAGGTGAGAGGTGTGAGGTGGAAGGTGGGAGGCATCTCGCAGCAGGTTGTTGCGTAATATCTGGTAGTCGTATTCCACGTTGTGGCCCACGAGCACTTTGCCACGGCAGTAGTCGATGAACATCTGCAGTCCTTCAGCGCGTGGATGGCGGCGGCTGGTGCGGTAGACTTCGAGCATGGGGTTGGGGTGGCCGCCGACGGTCTCGGGCAGGGGCTTGTCGGTCTCGAGGATGACGTTGAATGGCTGTCCGACTGGCTGACCTTGCCGCACGCGGATGGCGGCAATCTGGATGATGTCGTCGGTGCGCGGGTCGAGGCCGGTGGTCTCGGTGTCGAAGATGACGAGTTCCTCGGATTCGTAGGCTTGTATGAAGGCTTGCAGGTAGGAGCCTCCGTGGGAATGGATGAGGAAGTCGGAGGGCAGGAGTGCGACGCGCCGCATGTCGCGCATGAGGGCGCGGGCGGCGGTGTAGGTGGGGACGGCGTTGAGGCCCCAGAGCAGGCGGGCCCAGGCGATGAAGACGGTCTCGTCGGCGAGCACGCTGAGGTGTGCCAGCAGGAGCCGCACGGCGGGCAGCGAGAAGAGGTCGGTGCCGCTGATTTTGAAGTGGGGGATGCCCATAGAGGTCATGACTTCGCCCACTTCGTCGGCCTCGCGGTTGGTGCTGACGAGGACGGCGACATTGTCGTTGCCGGCGGCGTCCATGTCGCCGTAGCGCTTGGCGAAGCGTGCGGTGTAGTAGCTTTCGAGCGTGGCATCGCCCACGTCGAGCAGGCAGAGGTCCTCGGGACGGGCAGCGGTGGTGTCATCGGTGGTGGGCAACATGTCGCGGCGGATGCCGAGGTTGTGCACGGCATAGTCGTTCTGCAGGTCGAGGAGGTAGCGAGGCGAGCGGTAGTTGGTGTGGAGGTGGTGGATGTTGTCGCCGCAGCGGCGCTTGAGGGCTTCGAGGGTCTCGAGCTTGGCACCGATGAAGGAGAAGATGGCCTGTTGCTCGTCGCCGAGGTAGACGATGGTGGCGTCGGGGACGGCCAGCAGGTCGACGAGGGCGAGCTGGAGGGTGTTGAGGTCCTGCACCTCGTCGATTTCAATCCACTTATATTTAGTGGGTAGTGTGTTGAGTGTAGTGGATAGCATTTGTCCGGATGTGCTGTCCACTGTCCCCTGCCCACTAAGATACTTGTAGGCCAGTACTAGCAGGTCGTCGTAGTCGAGCAGGTCGTTGTCGGTCTTGTATTGCTGGTAGGCGTGGGCGAGCCGCATGGTGTTGGCAGCGGGCAGCTCGTGGAGTACGGTGTGTCGTTCGAGAACCTGGTCGATATCGGGATAGAGTGCGGCGAGGCTGTCTTCGTCGGCGGGGAGGCCCATCACGTCGCAGAGTTTGGTCATGGCGCCGGTGTGCAGCAGTTCGCCGTGCAGGACGAGGTCGCCCCGCATGCCGAGGGTGAGCTGCCAGAAAGCATGCTGGTAGCGCATGAGTTCGGTGGTGCGGCTTTGAATGCCCAGTTTCTTACAGAGCTCCTCCTGGATGATGTTCTCCACGTCGCCCTCGTCGATGATGGCGCTGTTGTGGTTCACGAGCCCTTGGTTGAAGAGCATCTGTGAGCAGTAGCGGTGTATGTTGCCCACAAAGAGGTCGTCGGGCACGGGGTTGCCTGTGCGGTCGGCGATGCGCTGGGCCATGCCTTTGGCGGCGCGGTTGGTGAAGGTGAGACAGAGCATGTCGGCATAGTCCACCCCGGTCTCGTGAGCGTGTACCACGCGTTCGGTCAGGATGTCGGTCTTGCCGCAACCCGGCGGCGCGAGCACCAGGTGCCGCCCGCCGCTGATTTCAATGGCCTCCTGCTGCCAAGGGTCAAAGGTTCGAGGCACGGTCGTGGAGGTTGAGGAAGGGGTCGTGGCAGTGGGCGGCGGCCATGTAGCTGCTGCCGTCGCGCAGCAGGTTGAGTACTCTTTTGCGGGTCTGCACGGCCAAGGCGGGGTCGTGGTCATAGCTGGCACAGAACTCCGGATGGTCAATCTGTAAGTCCTGGGCATGCAGCAGGTCGCCCACCATGTAGCAGGTGCCGCCGTCCACCTTGTAGACGGTATGGCCGGGGGTATGCCCTGGAGCGAGGACGGCCTCCACCAGGCCGTCGCAGAGCGTCTCGCCGTCGTGGAAGGTCTTTATGCAGCCCTTGTAGGCTTTCTGCACCTCTCTCCAGAGAGTGTTTCGGTCGGCGAAAGGCCCATGGTCGCTCCATGCGTCCATCTCCTCTTGCGAGAGGTAGATGATGGCGTTGGGGAATGCTTTCTGCCCATCGAGCAGCAGGCCTCCGATGTGGTCGGCATGGAGATGGGTGAGGAAGATGGCGTCGATTTCTGAAGGGTCTGCCTCCTCTTTCAATGCTGTCATCATCTGGCCTCCTTTGTCGGCACCCAGGCCGGCATCGAAAAGAATCCGGTGCGGCTTGCGGTCGCTTTCCAGATATTCCGAACCTTCGATGACCAGGAATGCATTGATGGACGAGGGGGTGGCGCCGGTAGGCATCAGTTTGGTGAGAAGCTCATCGTCGTCCGAGCCGCGGAAGAGGTCTATGGATATCTCGTTCGCCATGTCGGTCATGGCTATGAAGAGCGCGTTGTCGCTCTCGCAGAGCAGTGTGACGCCCCGCTCATTTGTGACGATGTCCGTTGTCGGCATTGTGGTGGTGTCTATGTTCTCTGCGGTATTACGGTTGTGGCAGGCCGTTGTCAGAAAAAGCATTGCCGTTGCCAGCAGAACGAGTGTGTGTTTCATATATATTATTTGATTATAATGTCTTTCCGTTGAGGGTGGCGCTGACCATCTCGTCCTGCACATAGACGAGCTTGAGGGAGAAGAAAGGTTGTGTCTTGTCGAGCAGGAGGCGCAGGAAGATGCGGTCGCCCTCCCAGAGGTTAAGTCCCATCAAGTCGGCTTTACGGATCCAGGCCAATTCGCCCTCGTCGTCGATGCTCATGTCGGGTTCGCCGAGCCAGCGGTCGGCGGTGAAGAGGTGCATGTATTCGTTGGGCCAGGTGTCGGAGATGAAGGTGACGATGCCGCGGTAGTGCCAGCGGGTGATTGCCAGTCCTGTCTCCTCGCGCACTTCGCGCAGCATGCACTCGTCGGGACTTTCGTCGGCTTCGCACTTGCCGCCCACGCCAATCCACTTGTTGTGGCTGGCATCGTTCTCCTTCTTCACGCGGTGCAGCATCAGGTAGCTGTCGCCGTTGTCGATATAGCAGAGGGTGGTCTGTTTCATAGTTGGAGTGACTAGGTGGCTGGGTGACTGGGTGGCTGGGTAAAAAAAAAGAAGCTAAATTGCTTTACTTCGCAACTTAGCTACTTTGCTACTTGGTTACTCAGCAACTTAGTCACTCAGCAACTCAGATACTTTGAGGGAATTAGTCCTCGGCGTTGATGATGGCTTTGTGCACAGCATTCCAGCCAGCGGCTGTGATACCCCAGTTGTTGGTGGAGTTCTTGTTGCCGTTGATGCGGACCTTTCTTCTCTTCACTTTTTTGTTAGCATTAATACCCATGGTGTATACTTTTTTATTGTTTATATCTCTGACTGTCAGTGTGTAATTGCAATAATTGCAATCACAAATGCTCGGCAAAGATACGAACAATTTCTAATCTGGCCAAATTTTTTTTTCAGAATCGCCCCGACGCACCACCCCCTCCGAAGCTGCCGCCTCCGAAACCTCCGAAGCCGCCGCCTCGACTGCTTCCTCCTCCGTAGAAGAATCCGCTGCCGCCCATGCCGCTGCTGCCACCCTTCCACTGGTCGGGGTGGCGTTTGGCGTGGATTAGCAGGAGCACAAAGACGGTGGCGAAGAAGAGGACGAGGATGCCGAGGGCAATCATGCCTTTGCGCCGCTCGTCTTTGCGGTACTGGTTGTAATTGTATTCTCCGGCGAGGACGGGCTCGATGACATCGAGCGCTGCGGTCAGGGCATCATAATAGTCCCCGTCGCCCAAGGACGAAAGCATGCGGTCGTCGATGATGCGTTTGCAGAAGAGGTCGGGCAGCGCCCCTTCGACACCATAGCCAGTGCTGATGGCCACGGCGCCCCAGTCTTCCTCTTCGGTCTTGCTCTTGATGAGGATGACCACTCCGTTGTTGAACTCCTCCTGGCCCACGGCCCATGCCTGCCCTATGCGTTGGGCTACGGCATTCTCGTCGTCACCCCCGAGGGTGGGGGTGATGACGACGAGTATCTGGTTGGATGTGCTGTCGTTGAAGGCTACCAGCCGTTGTTCCAACGTGCTGCACTGCTGCTCCGACAGGATGCCGGAGTAGTCGTTCACCAGCCGGTTGCTTTTCTCTGGCAGCCATTGTGCATGGATGGCGCCGGAGCCCAACACTAATGCCAGCAGTACGACAATATGTTTGACCGTCAGAAGCATTTGTCTTAACTCCTGTCTTCGGAATACATTAGAAGTCAAACTCTACCTTGACGGGCTCCGAAGCCTCTTCGGGTGCGGTGAAGTAGCCTTTCTTCTCGAATCCGGCTATGCCCGCGATGATGCTGTTCGGGAAGCGGCGCAGCAGGGTGTTGTATTTCTGCACGGCCTCGTTGAATTTGCCGCGCTCCACCGTGATGCGGTTCTCGGTGCCCTCAAGCTGCGTCTGCAAGTCGCGGAAGCCCTGTGTGGCGGTGAGTTCGGGATAGCGCTCCACGGTCACCTTGATGGTGTTGGCCACGGCCTTGCTCAGGTTGTCCTGGGCTTTCTGGTAAGCCTTGATTTGCTCTTCACTGAGCTGCGAGGGGTCTACCTTGGTCTGCTCTACGCCGGCGCGGGCATTGGTGACCTCGGTGAGTACGCTGCGCTCATAGTCGGCGGCACCTTGCACGGTGGCCACCAGTTGAGGTACGAGGTCCATGCGGCGTTTGTAGACGTTTTCTACTTGGCTCCAAGCCTGCTGCACACCTTCGTCGGCGGTGACAAGGCGGTTGTTTACACGGATACCCCAAAGTACGATGATGGCCAGCACGGCCACGATGGCAATAATGATTCCTGTCTTTTTCATAATGAATGATTTTTCACATGATAACGGAGCTTTCTGTTTTGTAGTATAGAAATGTCAAATATTTTTGCTATTTTTGCACCCTCAAATTTTACTTTCGTTCCGGTGAAGCGTATAATAGGCAAATGACAAACGACTCGGACATAGTATTGATGCAGCAGGTGAAAAAGGGTGACGAGGTCGCCCTGCGTGTGCTGATTGACCGCTACCGCGAGCGCCTCTATCGCTTGGCTCTCGGCCTGCTGGCCGACCGTTCCGCGGCTGACGATGCCGTGCAGGAGACTTTCATCCGTCTTTGGACCCGCGCCCGCCGCTACAATCCACGCCACACCGTCGCCGTCTGGCTATACACCATCTGTGTCCGTCGCTGCTATGACGAGTTACGTCGTCGCCGTCGTCACCGTGAGGCGGTGGAGCAGATGGAACTGCCTGTCGCCACAGCAGGAAACATAGATGGGGAGCAAGTCCTCGCACTCCTGCAGCGGGCAGTGGCGACGTTGCCAACAAAGCAACGCATTGTCTATCAACTGCGCGAGATAGAGTGTCTTGATGCCGAGTCTACAGCCGAGGCTGCCCACATGACTGTTGAGCAGGTGAAGGCCAACCTCTGGAATGCACGCAACACCGTTCGAGAAAAACTGAAGCAATATGGAATATAATGAATTGATAACAAGAGCACAGCAAGCCTCCGTCGATGTGCCCGACACCGATGCCATCCTCACCGGTATGCATCGTACCTTGCACCGTCGCCGTCAGCAACGGCAGGCCCTCCTCTCCCTAGTGATGCTACTCGCCGTAGGCACTTCGGTCTTCTTCATGCAGCCCCGTAATGAGACCCGCCTCACCCTTGCCGAGTGTGTCAGTGCCCATATTGACACACCGCCGACCAAGACTCCGGCCCCACTTGTGGGTTATCGCCACTCGATGTATAACCATCAAATATATACATTATTATGAAACGCAACGTCCTTATAATTGCAGCCGCTGTGCTGCTGTTCTCTTCTTGTGCCACCAACTATGTGGTGACCGACCATGTAAGCCGTCGACTTGACGGCACCCGCACCCTTCTCACGTCCGACTCCTCTGCATTCGACGGCACCCCCTACGCCCTATGGCAGCACTCGGCCCTCGACCGTGGGCAGGTGTTCGACTTCCGCACCGAGCGCGACACCATGCGCTATGCTTTCAGTCAAGCTATTCCGCGCGACGGATGGACGATCACGCACGACAGCCTGCCGCGCATGCTCCGTCCGCAGGTGACGGTGAGCAAGCAGTTCCGCTGGTTCACCACCCGCTACCGCTACACCGCCGTCTTCCCTGCTCTCGACAGCCTGCCCGTGCCCGTCTCCCAGTACCTTACCCCCGACGAGCAGCGCCTACTCTTCCAGCCCCTCGACCTGCCCGCCGACTGGAACGGTGCCGACATGTATGCCCTGTTGGATAAGTTGAATACTAAATATATTAAATGGTGGAGCCACTGCGTCTTCGAGAAGGAATACGAGGACTTCTATGCCAGTGCCGACAGCGTCCAGCGGCTTCTGCTGGCACAGTACCACGACACCCTGCTGGCCCTCGTTCAGGCCGACCTGGATAATGATTCCCAGCAGCCCCTTGCCCGGAAGGCCAGCCTCTTCCCCGAACTGGCGTTTGTAAGCGACTATAACCGCTCACTCGACGTGTTAGGCGGAGTGGGCGAATGGTATGAAACCATGAACGGCGAAGTCGAAACCCGTGCCCTCTGGCGCGTCGAGCTCCCCGGCGGCCGCACCGCCGAGTACATGGTCAGCCTCGAGCGACTCATCAATGGCGACTACACCGTCTCTCTCGACTCGCGTGTCCTCAACTGGTGGGCCGTCGCCGCCACATTCCTCCTTCTCGCCGTTCTCGTCTTCATCCGGCCTCGTCGCCGATTCGTCAGGTAGCATAATTGGGCATTGTGTACGCGGTCCCACCGCTCTGCTCGTACCACATGTAATTATCAGCCTGTTGGAAGCCCCCATGCTTCTGACAGGCTGCATCCCATCGTCGGCCTCCAGCCATCGTTGTCCCGGCCGCCCCGCAGCGATGCCCGCCGTCTGCCCGGGGCGGGGGAGGCGGGAGGACGGCATCTAAGGCCTTTTCCCGTGGATTGACACCATATTTTCACGTAATATGCTGTATTACATTATGTTTAGTTGATTTTGTGCGAATTTGTGCGTCGGGATGTCCAAAAACGGTCTATTTTGGGGCATTCGGGAGAGGATTCCGGGCAATTCGGAGGCTGTTCCGGAGGCTGGATAAAAAATTTTTTTCGCTGCAACTGGCTGTTTTCCAGCTGATAGATAAAACTCTATTGTTTTTTTTGAAAAAATATTTTGGTAGTTTTGAAAAAGGTTGTACTTTTGCAGCCGTTTTCCGCCAGAGGAGGACAGAGTAATTTGAAACGGATGAGAAGAAAGAGATAGCGTGTGTCGGCATACATATAGAGATATGTGTGAGACACGAAGACGAGTCAAAAAAGGTAAAAGAACAATTCTTACAATGAAGAGTTTGATCCTGGCTCAGGATGAACGCTAGCGGCAGGCTTAACACATGCAAGTCGAGGGGCAGCA
>JAEEGL010899182.1_pt1 | contig 14561 bp, 11 predicted proteins | sample 9134231 | NCBI WGS metagenome assembly JAEEGL01 (sample SAMN16246548, study PRJNA631951) | gut metagenome | biome: gut microbiome; feature: rumen; material: fiber-attached | host: Bos | place: Iran: Karaj | collected 2018-10
ATATAAGTTGGTTTTATTATATCATCATAAACATTTTTCATTTTATTTTTTAAATTATCAGAAATAGGATTATTAATTTTAATTTTATTATTATTTTCTAAATCATTTGGTGTTTCATAAACTAATCCTTCGACTTCTGTTATCTCTTTACAAGTAAATAAATTACCTTTATATTTTAATGGAATTTTCTTTTTATCATAATTATATATTTCTTCATGCAAAAATGATTTATTTTTTTTTAATTGATTTTTAGTTTTTTTATTATTTGATATATCTTTTTGGAAATTATTATAATTATTAAAGTTTGTATTTCTTTTTTTATTTTCATTTTCTTTTTCCATTTCTCTTTGAACAAGTAATTTCTTTATTTCTTCATTTTGAACTTTATATTTTTCCATTTCTGAAATTTTATTAAATATAAATTGTTCAAATTCTTCATTTTTATTATTTCTTATTTCTTTTTGTTTTGAAATTTTGTCGAAAAAATCCTTTTTTAACTTTTCAATTTCTTTTGTTAATTTAAAAATATTTTTATTTTTTTTCTCTTCTTTTAAAATATTATTTTGAATATTTTTTTTTCCATAAGTAGTATTTTTTTTTCTCTCAATTAAATCCCATTTATCTTCTAATTCTTTTAATAAAGATAATCCACTTGTATTCATTATCTTGTTATTATATCTTGAATTTGATGTATTTAATTCTTCATTAAAAATATTTTCTACTTCATTTTCATTTGAAAGCATCATATTACTTATATTTTCATTATTAAAATCATTTTCAATCTCATTTTCTGAATTATTATCAATTTCATTTTCAGTCATTGTTTTAATTAAAAAAATATGTTTGTTATATTTTTAAATTTTTTTTTAAAAATTATTTATTATATTTAATAATTATTTATAAAATTTAATCATTATTTTCAAATTTTTTTTCTACTTTTTTTCGATTTTGAAAAATATAAACAAAATAAAAATGTAATTCTTCTGGATTTTCAATATTATTTAAATTTATATTTTCATTTTCATTAATACTAATAATAGAATTTTGCTTTTTTTTATTTAAAGTACTTTGTGAAGTTGATAATTTAGTTTGTAATTGTATACTTTTTTCATATTTTAAAAGTGGTTTATTTTTTTTCTTTTTTGAAGAATTGCTTGCTTTTTTAGAAAAAAAATCATTATTATTATTATTATATATATAAGTAGAAGAAGTAATATTTTCAGAAGAAATATTATTTTTATGTGAAAAAATATTTCTTCTTTTATGAGAAATATCTTTTTTCAAAATAGGTTTAAATTTGTTTATCTTACGATAACTTTCATTTAATTTATTATTATAAATTAACTTAGAAGAACATGAATAATTACTTATAATATTATTTATATTTCTTTTTCTAATTATTTTTTCAGAATGTTTTTTAGAATAATTTTTCATAATAGAAGAATTTTGACTAAAAGAATTATCTCTCATTGAATTTAAACAAGAAGTAAATTTAGTATAATTTGTTATTAAAGGAGTTGAACCAAAAGAGACTAAATTTTTTTTATTTGAATGTTGTTTCACACTATTTGATTTTTGATTCTTTGAATTTGATGTTTTTTTCTTTTTATTTGATGAGTGATTCTGATATAAATTATTTAAAATTTGATTTTGTTTATTTAAATATTCTGGTATATTTATTATATTTGTTTGATTATTTGTTGTTGTTATTATTGATATAATATTAGGAATTTTTATTTTTGCTTTTGATAATCTTGTTGTATTTATTATATTTTTTAAACGTAAATTTTTTTTATTTAATGTTGACATTGTCAAAAAAAATATATTCTTTTTTAATTTAATTTTTAATAGAATTTTTTATTAATTTTACCATCTCAAAATAAAATATATATTATTTTATTAATTATATATTCAAAGAAAAAGCAATAGCTTTGAATAAAGGAAATAATATTTATTTATAAATTAATAATTATTCAATAATTTTATTTTATAGTTTTTTTTATATTTTTGATTTTAGGATGATTAATTTTTTTTAATCTACTTCTTTTTTGTGAAAGATATGTTATAATAGGTTTTTTAAAATATTGTTCAATATTGTTTTCTATATAATTAATAGAAGTAAATAATTCTAAAAATGTTTTTTTCTTTGATTTATCCTTGCTTAAAAGTTCATTTCTTTTTAAATATTCTTTTTCTAAATTTATATACTTATTTAATTGGGCAATATTAAATTCACTCATTTTAATATCAATATTATTATCATTTTCAACTTTTTCTTGATTTTTTTCATTATAATTTCCTCCATTTGTATTTATGATTATCTCGTCTATTTTTAAATTAAAAATTTTTTTTACTATTTGAAATTCTATTAAACATATTTTCTTTATTCTTATTTATACATTCAGTCTACATAAATTAATATTAATAAATGAATACATTTCCATTTCTGCTATTTTCATCTTTTATAATTTCATTTTGTTCCATTTTTAATATAATATAATACTTTTAAAGTTCAAATTTTAATTCCCAAAATAAAAAATATATATAAAACAAAAAAAATTATTTAATTCAATTAAAAGTATAAAATAATGAATGATTATACTTATATTAAAATATAACAATTTTTTATAAATTATAATTAATAAAAATAAAAAGTATTATTTCTCTTTTATTTATCAATAAATAAAAAAAAAATATTAAAAAAAATATAGTTAAAATATGACTAATAATTGATTAAATTATAAATTATTTCAAAAAATTAATTTCTCTAACACACCATATTTTTTCCTTATTATTTGAATCAAATTTTATTTTTTGACAAATACCATGTGAATCAATTAATGAAAATTCACTTTTTTGAGTAAAATTAATTATAAATTTATTATTATTTATTCTATAATTTTCATCAATAAGTTCATCAAGATAAGAATAATTAAATTTATATTTTGCAAATATTTCTATTTCATCATTGCTAATATTATTGCTATTATATAAATTATATATTTCAATTAAATTATTTATATAAAATATACAAATAAAATCTTTATAGAACTCTAAATTTTGAATCTTTAAAAATGAATTTTCAATTTTGAAAGAACATAAAAGTTTTTTGTCATTTATATTATATATATAAATATTATTATTATCTTTTGAAATACAACAAATTTTTTTTCCTTTTTTATCATTTGATATTTTATATAGTTTATTACAAGGAACAGATATTTCAAAAGAATTTAATAATTTTAACCCTTCATTTTTTGTATAATTCATTTCAAAAATTTTTAATACATTTCTATTAGAAAATGATATTTCATTAAGAAATAAATTAGAATTATTAAAAAAAAGATTAATTCTACTATAATATATGTCATTAATATCAAAGACATTATTTAAAGTTTTAATATCAAAAACTTTAATTCTATTATTAAAAGAAATAAATATACCTTCAATAATAATTTTAGCTGAAAAAATTTTTTCTTTAAAACTAACTATACAAATTTGATTTTTTATTTTATCATCATATAAAATAAATTGATAATTAGTAATAGTTGAATTAGAAAATTTACCAACAATTAATATAATACTTGATAAATAAAAGGGAATTGCAATTTTTAATTCTCCTAATTTTTCATTTGATGAATCTGATAATTTATTTAATGAATTAATTGAATAGATTTGAAATCCTAGATTTGTTGCAAGTGATAATAATGATTTTGAAAAATCTGTAAAAATTCCATTTACTTGAATTTTATTTTCAGACATAATTTTTTTTATATTTAAAAAAGTATTTTTTATGAAATTTTTTCAAATAAAAAAAAGATTAAATTTTATTTATAATTTAATTATTAATTTGAGAATTTGTAATGAAAAAATTTTGAAATGGAATACTTGATTCTTGCCTAACTCTTTCTGTTGTTGGATTATAATTTGTTCTTAGCGTTATTAACTCATTTTGTACTGGTTTAATATCATTATTTTCTTCATTAATTTCATTAACAATATCCTTATTTTCTTTCTTAATTTCATTTTTACTATTTTTAGGGAAGACAAAATCAAAAATTAAAAAATAAAGAATAATTATTGAAACAATAATTGTATATTGAATCAAATTGGATAAATATTCTATTTGTTTAAATATTGAATTAATATATGTTCCAATTATTATTGAAGAAATATGAATGAATATATCAATAAAGTAAATTATATAAATACAATACAGAATTGTTTTTTTCATTGGTTTATGTAATTTATTGTCATTTTGAATTTTTAAAAGTTTATAATCAAGAAATAAAGATATAATCAATGAAAATATGTCATACTTAATTCCTAATATTATTACATAAATAAACATATATGTAGAATTTATAATAATTTCAATAGTAAACATAATTGAAAAAGAATAAAAAATTAATTTTTCACCAGTCATAATAGATAAAGGATAAATAAAATATAGATTTATTTTAAACAAAACAGATAATTCAAATATAATATAACTACTAAATTTATAATCATATCCTTTTTTCCAAAATAAAAAATGATTAAAAATAATAATTCCAAGAATAATAATCAGAATAGTAAAATAATCAAAAGGAATAATAAATTCACTATCAATTCTTAAAGCATTTAAATTTATTCTATTTTGAATAACTTCATTATTATTAATATTTTCTTCTTTATTATTATTTTCTTCCTTTTCATTATTATTTTCTTCAGAATCATTATCATTTTCTTCAGAATCATTATTATTTTCTTCACTATCTTGTTCTTGATATTTTTTTTTTAAAAGCTGAATATATTCTTCCATATTTGTACAAATATTATTCAACGGAAAATAATTTTCAGGACAATATGAATAACAAATTCCATCAATAAAATATGGAAAATCACTTTGACATTTAGTACAAATATTAACATCATTTTCATCACATTCTTCACAATTTGACATTGGATTACATCTAAAACAAATATTATCTTGATTATAACTATAACTTTTAGGACATTTTTTTAAACAAATTCCATAATCTTTCATTAAAAAAGGAAAATCTTCACTACAACTAGTACAAAAAGTTTTTTTATTAACATCACAAGTATTACAAGTATAATAACAATCAAATTCAATAGTAATTGTAAAATTACCATCTTCCTTAACTGCACGCCAAGTATCAAGAAGATCATATTCAAAATAATAATCTTGACTATAGTTTTTATTAGTATGTTTAAAATAAACATCAAAAAGTAAATATTCAAATTTATATGAAGAATCAGCAATATCATACTTATTAAATGCCCATGGATGAAAAATAGTATTATTATCTTTAAAATTAAAACATCCTATTGAAGATTGTAAATTCGTAAATCCATAAGTTTTACAAGGTGATATATAAAATAAATATGGATCATAAAATAATTGAAGAAGATCATAAAATTCTATAAATTTAGTTGCTGAAAATTGAAACTTCATTGCTGTTGCATTCTCCATTGAAACATTTAAATTAGTAAATGGAATTTTTGTAGTCATTACAGTATATAAATCTATTTTTGAATCTAAAACTAAATTTTTTTCATTTTGATCATATATTTGAAAAGTGAAATAATCTAATTTTCTACCATGAGGATTTCTTACATTTTTTATTGTGAAATTTATTTGTTTATTAATTTCATTTATATAATTTATTTTGAAACTCATCACAAATGTAGAAATCTTTGATGTTGAATTTTCCCAAACTTTGTAGAATGTTATATTTTCATTTAATGGTTCAGAAGGAGGATCTTTTGTTATATAAAATTCACGACTTGATTTTATTTTTATCATGTCACCTTTTAATAAATAATTTTCATTTGTAAATAAAAATTGATAAGTTGCTAAATCAAAAGCTTCAAATGAACTTAGAATTAAATTTATTTTATTTAATGTTTTTGAATATTGAGCTTGAACTTTATCTTTTGAATATTGAATGACATAACCAGTTTTATTTAAATGAAAAAATTCAAAAATACTATCTTCAGTTGTTCTTGGTGACATTAAACCAAATATTTTAATATCAAATATATAGTCATTAGAAAATTTTGCCTTCATTAAACATTTTGAAAAGTCTTTTATTAATAATTTTCCTTCTTCTAAATCATATTTAAAATTATTAATACATTCATTTTCATTAATATAAAATTTAATAATAATATCATTTGTATTTATTCCATAGAAAATTTTAGGAAAAGTAAATAAATACATTCCATTTGGTTGTAATTTAAAATAATTAATTTTATATTTTATTTTATATATTGTTGGAACATAACAATCTTCAGTTGTAATCTTTACTTGAAATAAACTTGCAAGTTCAATTTGATAAGATGCAACAAAAAGTCCATCTAGAGTAAGATATGTATCTTCATTACTATTTTGTATTTCAAAATAATAATATTGTTTTATGTTTCCTTCATTTTTGTTGCTAATTTTTAATGTAATATAAAATTCTAATACTTCATTCATTAGATATACTCTATCAAAAACATTTTCAACTAATATAGTAATATTTCTATACTCTTTAATTTTAGTACATTGATATTGTTTTATATTTTTTTTACTACAAATTCCTTTTTGGTCTAGATTTAAATAAAAATCAGTATCTTCTGGAAGTTTTATAATTATATAACTATTGAGAAAAAAATGATTTTGAGGAGAAAAAATTGAAATTTTGGCGTCAGTAATTTCATAGAAATTGATATATTCAATATTCATTACATTGAGATGTGGTATATTACTTTCTGATTTTTGTGATAGGATATTGAAATTATCTTGTTCTATATTTTGTTTAGTTATATTTTCTGATATGATCATTTTAAATGAAAGAAGAAATAAAAAAATGTTCATTTGCTTTTTTTTTAATATTGGCGGCTTTTTTAGATTAAATTTTAAACTTTAAATTCATTTAAATAAGAATTATTTGAATTTAATTATTTTTCAAATTAAAAAAGTTAATCAAAATATATGAATTAAATATAAAATAATAATTAAACTAAAAACAAAAATAAATATTTATTCTATTAATAATAAACATATATCATATATTTTTATTATAAATGTTCATTTAAAAAAGCATTATTATAAATAAAGAAAAAATGATATTTGAAAATGACATAAAAACAAGAATTTTAGGAGGAGGAATAATTTCAATAATATCATCAATACATTTTTTAATAACAGGAAAATCAACAAATATTACAAACACATATTTCAAAATAATAAAACTAAAAGATTTCATTACTAATATTTCTTTTTTTTTAGGAATGATATTTTCAACATCATTCTTTTATAATTTTTATAAATCATGGTATTATTTTTTTGAATTAAGAATATATTATCCTTTTAGTTTATCAATTACTGGTTTTATTTTATCAGGATTTTTAATTGGTTTTGGTTCAAAAATGACAAAAGGTTGTTATAAAACATTCTTTAAATGGAATTAGTTCTCTTAACAAAAGATCATTAATTATCTGTATTGTAATGTTAATTTCTTGTTTTAGTTTTGCATTTTTAAAAGAAGAATATAATTTATTTATTTATGATAATTCTATTGATCCTAAAATTGATCAATGGGATAATGATTTTGTTAATAAAGTCTTTTTTTTTGCCAGTTTTATTATTGAAATATGTTTTGGTATTTATTTTTTATTGTATCAAAAATTAAAAGATTTTTTATTACCTTTTATTTATTTTATCTCAGGAGCAATTTTTGCATATGGAGAGTTATTATTAAATATTAGTAAAAGACATGATGTTATACAATCATTTTTAATATTAAAAAAAACTTGGAATCATCAAATTATTATTGGAATATTTATTTCAATAGTTCTTAATTTAATTTTATATCAATTAATAATATATTTTAAAAAAACTCCTTTGTTAAATGAAGAATATAAAATACCAAAAAGAAATAATATTGATTTATTTTTATTTATAGGCTCAATTATTTATGGTGCTGGAATTGGTTTAAGTGGTATTTTTACTGGGAGTTGTATTTCTCTTTGTTATATTTATATGCCAAGAACTTTAATTTTTATTTTAATGCTTTCAATTGGTTTATATCTTGAATATTTTTTGGGTAAATATTTAAATAAAGTTAATATTGGTGATAATTATGTAACATTATTAAATAATGATAATGATGATGATGAAGATGATTAATGTAGTTATATATTTATTTTATAATTATATTGTATAGATTATTTTTTATTTTTATTTTTTTACATTAAATGGATAAAAATGAGAAATTAGAAGAACAAAAAAAAATTAATCAATTTAAACAGTTTTTAGTTTCATTTAATAGTAATAATAATATAAATAATGATGATTATAATATCAATAAAAAAAAAGAAGAAGAACAAGAAACTAGAGATGCAAAAGTATTTCTTCAACAAAGAATTCCAGAAGTGAAAAAAGAAATAAAATATGAAATTGATTTTCATACAAAAAGTATGTTTGATAATATAAATAAAGAATTATCTCAATTAAAAAATAAAAAATAAAAAAAATATGATATTATAATATTATAAATTTTAATAATCATAAATAATTATCATTAAATAAAAATATTTTAAAATTAATAAAAAATTATATTTTCAGATAAAAAGATTATCATAATAGTTATTATATGAAAAACTATTATTTTTTTTTGTATTTCTCAAATTTTGTAAAACTTTTTCATCTTTATTTTTATATAATCTTTTTTTATTATTATTTACAATAATTTCTATTCCTTTATACCAATTTTTAAATTCATTATAATCAATAAAGATAATTTCAAATCTATTATCATAATTTTGTAATGAAATAGAAAAAGGAAAATATTTATTTTGAGTTGCTTTCATTCTTTGATTTGTATCAAGCTCAATATTATTAAATTCTTTTAAATGAATAAATTTATTCAAACTAACATTTTCTTCAATATAATGAGAATTATTATATTCATATTTTTTATAAAATTTCAAAGCATTAATATATATTTTAATAATATCTCTCATAATAGTTTCAATATGAATATTACTAATTTGTCTTAAATTTATTTTTATACTTTCATCATTAATTATATTATTTAAATTAATATCATTAGGTAAAGGAGTAAATAATAATAAATTAGAAGTAAAATCAATATAAATAAATCCTTTATAATAACCTAAAATTTCAGGTGAAATATCAAAATTAGATAATGGATTAAATTTTTTATCTTTTTTATTAATGAATTTAAAATAGCAAAATGATTGATGAATTATTCCCTTTTTTAAATATAAATTTTGATTTGAAATTGGAATTTTTAATCTATTTGAAAAAGTATTAGAAGTATTTATTTGATTTTTTATTTGATTAGATAAATCATTTATGTTATTTGAGATAGTTTCTATTAAATTATCCATTTTTCTTGGTGAAGTTCTTAATTTTAATTCTTTCTTAATTATTCTTTTTTTATAATTTTTATTTACAGTATCTCTTGTTGAATTTTTATTTGAAATTGAATATTTTTTACTCTTTAAATTTTCTGTTTTACTTTCTTTTGCTAAAAAACTTTTTCTAAATTGATTTGAAGTTACTTTATTCCTTGAAAATTGTCCATATAAATGTATTTTATTTTCTAATTTTGAAATATTATTTCTTGATTCTTCAATTTTTTCATCAATTAATTCTTTTGTGTTGATTAATTCTGATATTTTTTCTTTTATTTCTTTTTTCCTTTCTTTATATATTTTAAATATGAAGTTATAATTATCTTGGATTCTTTTATCTAATGATATTAATTTAATAATATATTTTATTATTAATTCAATTTGATTATTTGGTATTGTATTTTTAGGTGTATTTTGTATTTTTTCATTAATTATATTTAAATAATTATTTATTATTTCTTCTTCTGATAAATTATTATTTGATGTTATTGAAAAATTATTATTTATTTCATTTGAAATTTCATTTAAATCATTGTCATTATATATAATGGAAAATTCTTTAAAAATCATTTTTATTTGTTCAATTACTTTTTCAATTGGACAATTTTCTAAATCATTTATTTCTAATTTTATTTTGTTAAAATTCTCTCTTTGACTATTATTTTCCCAATTATCATTAATCAATGAATTATAAATTAGTTCAAATGATTCTTTATTAGATAGTAAATTTTCTAATTCTATTTTTTTATTTTCTTTCTTTAATTTTATTTCTTGTAATTCTTCTTGTAATGTTGAAATATCAGTATTTTTTTTAATCAAATTTTTTTTCAATATTCCAATTTTATCTTTTGTTTCACCAATTCTCATTTTAATAAAAAAACTTTCATTTTTTTGAAATAAATCAAGATTTGAAATTGAATTAGAAATATTTGAATTTGATTTATTATAATTTAAATCATCTGATATGTTTCTATTATAATTTTGAATGATTTTATAAGAATTTGATAGGTCAAAACTCTCTGGAATTGTTTTTTCAAAAGTTTTTTGAATTCTTATTGATATTGGATATGAATATTTATTTTGAGAAAATGATTTATATTTTGAATTTAATATATTTACATCGTTATTATTTAAAAAATTATCATTAATAATATTATCCATATTTTTATTATTTAAAAAAATAATTAAAGTTTAAAGAATATATTTTATTCAATTAAATAATTATTTTATAAATTTTTTGTTAAAATTATTACTTAACTTTAAATTTAAATTAAAATAAATAATATATATTTATCTGCTTAATAACTAAAATCAATAAATAGAAGATAAAAACTATTTGTGTCTATTAAAAAATTTAATAAAGTAAATATTTTATTCTTATAAAATAAATTTTAATAATGTATTATTAAAAGAATATCAATATTTTGATAATATAAAATATCTATTTCCAAAATTAATAGTTAAAAGTTATACGAAAAATTTTCAAAAAAAGTAGAGAATTTAAAGAGCTCTATAAATTTGTTTCAATATTAAAATTTATATATTTTTTTTAATTTTTACTTAAATTATATATAATTTATTTTTAATGGAGATATAAATTATTTTATTTTAATTATGAATTCTAAAAATGAATTTATTCAAACATTTTCATATATTTTTAATGAAGATATTGAACGTTTATTTTCATTTTTAACAAATAAAAATGTTTTATATGAATTAATATTTAATTCATTTATAAATAGATATTCTTTAGATAAAACAAATGTAAAAAGTGGAAAAAGTTTTGAAGGATTAAAAATATTTTTTGATTGGAATAATAAACATAAATGTGAAGTTGAAGTATATGAAGTTGATTTTAATACTATAGTTAAAAAAATAGGTTTAAAATTTATTAAAATTGATAATTATACAAATCCTTTAATTTTAAATTATTATTATTATTGGAATTCTTGTGAAATAAATACTTTTCTTAAAATAGAGATTATAACTTTTGAAAAATTTCATTATGAAAATTTAAAAAGAGAATATTCTCAAGAATTTAAATTTCAATTATGTAAAAAAATTGAATATTATTTAAAATATGATTATAATAGTTTAATTCAATTTGAATCAATTCTCATTGACAAACCAATAAAAGAAATTTTTAACAAAGTAAAAGAATTAAATTCATTTATTTCTTTTTTTTTATGTCCTAATTTATCTATTGAATCATGTACTGATTTTTCATATGGCTCTAACTTACGTGTTTTTGATATAAATAAAAATGTAATATTTATTTATAAATTAAAAGGAATTTTCATTTCTAATAATAGAATTTGTGTTAAAATTGATAAAATTGATAAAAAAGGAAATAAAATTTTAACTGCTAAATTAATGGTAGATAAATTAGATAATAATGTTTCTCTTTTTTGTATTTATCATCTTTATTCTAAATATGTTAATAGTCAAGAAATTTGGAAATTATCAAAAAAAAAAAAACATTGTTTAAAATCTATAAAAAAATATTTTGAAAATAAATTAAATAATAATGATAATAATATATATCATTTTATTGATTATTTCAATATATGATTTATTAATAAAAATTCATATATAAATATCTTTTAAATTTATAATATAGTGGGCTTATATTATTAGAAAATTAATTTGTTATAAATAAATCTTGAAATATAGTATAAAATATATTTTTTAAATTATAAAAAATAAATAATAAATTATTGTTTTTCAAAATTTCTAGAAATTAATAAAAAAAATGTTACCCCCACAATATTGTAAATATTATTATCTTAAAGGATTTTGTAAGAATGGAAATAAATGTAAATTTATTCATTCAAATGATTTTAATCAACAAAAAGACCCAAATCAAATGGAAGATATAAATCCAGTGCAAAATCAAAATTTAAATAATTACACTTGTAATTATTTTATTCAAGGAAATTGTAATAGAAAAAATTGTAATCTTTTTCATGGTTATGGGAATAAATTACAATTTCTGTTTTATAAAAATGTTATAAAGAATCAAATAATAAATCTTGTTTTAATATCTGAAAATAAATTTATTTTATGTGATGAACATACTTTCAAAATCTTTGTAATTGAAAATAATGAAATAAATCAAATTGGAGAAACAACTTTACAAGAAGGAAAAATACATAAATTATTTTATTCAAATGGTAAAATAATAATAGTCAATATAAAAGATACAATGTAAAATAAAAAATTTAAATTAATTCATTTAAAAATATATTTTATATAATAATTGTAGGTTATCAGTTCAGACTCATTTATTAATTTTAACAGAAAAAGGAAGCACTTCAATTCAAATAAATAATGTAATAAATGATATTTTGGAAGTTGAAAATTATATCATTTGTATTGGAAAAGAATTAATGGAAATATTACAATTTAATGAATCTCAATTTCAAATAATTAAATTTAAAGAGATTAATATAGGAAATGAAGAATTAACTTGTATTCTTTTAATTCAAAATTTATTTTTTACTGGACATAAAAATGGGAAAATTTCAGTTTTTGAAGTTTCACAAAGTGAATTTTTGCATTTAAAATTATCAAAAAATGATTATCATAAAGATTCAATTATTAAATTAATATACAAATCTACTGGGGAATCAAATTTTTTAATTTCTGCTTCAAATGATCAAAGTGTTTGTGTTATTAATTTAGATCCTAATTTAAGTATAGTTTTTAAAAAAGATTTTAATTTTCCTATTAAAGATATTTATAATTGTTTAGATTATGAAAAAAGAGATAATTTTTTTATTGTTTTTGGAAATGGAAATATTGTTGTTTTAAATGATATGTTTAATCAAATTTTTGAAATTAAAAGTAAACATAATTCAATTTGTAGAAAAATTGTTTCATTAGTTAATAATAATAAAAATGATATTATTGGTGATTTTTTAATTATTAGTGATAATGGTTTTTTAGATGTTTATAGATGGATAAAAGAAGATTCTTTTATTATGTTAAGGAATAATAATAATAATAAATTTAATAATAATAATAAATTTAATAATAATAATAATTTGGGATATAATAATAATAATAATAATTTTGGATATAATAATAATTATGGATTTAATAATAATCATGGACATAATAATAATAACTTTGGACATAATCAAGGTGGAGGAAGAGGTAAAAGAGGAGGTTTTTATTAAAAATAAATAATTAAATAAATATAAAAAAAATTAAAAATAAAAAATAAAAATATTATGTTATTCATTATATTAATTAAGAATATATTATTAATTTATATGTGATTTATTATTTACTTAAAAAATGAAAGGAAATAATTACATAAAAAATATAATTTATGAAGAACCAAGTTCTCAAGAAATATCAAACACAAATCCAATGGATATAAAAAAAAAAAACAGTATTGAAAAAATAATAACACCATCAACAGTAAAAAACAATATAGAAAAAAAGAAAAATAATTCAATAAATAATGACATTAATTTAGATAACATATATTTAAATGAAGAAACTTCATTTTTAAAAAAGGGAATATTAAATAATTCATCATATGAAAATAATGCAATTAACTTATCAGAAATTGATAATTATGATATTACAAATGGTAATTCAACAATAAATTATAAACAAGCATATCAATATTTTTGTAATATAGATTATTCATTAGAAAAAAAATTTATAGTAGTAGAAGATTTCGGAGAAGAAAAATGTTGTAAAAAAATATTTATATGTGATTGTTCAAATAAATTAAAATTAAATCCAAATTTAAAAAAAGAAAGAGAAAGAATATTTTGTATTGCTAAAATTGTATATAATGATAATAAAGATATTCATTTTTATATTTTAACAACAATTTATCTTTTTTTAACAGGAGATAATAACTGTAATAAAAAAGGAAATCATTGGGAAAAAATTGGTTTTCAAGATAAAGATCCAATTAATGATTTAAGGTCAGTTGGAATGTTTGGTCCACTTCAAATTTTATTTTTAAAAGATTATTATTCAAATTTTTTAAAAAATTTATTTTCTTATTTATTAAAATATAATTGTGAATGGTTATTTATTAGTTCTTTATTAAATTTAACTAAAATTACTTTAGATTGTTTAAGAAATGGAACTTTAATTCC
>JAEEGL016388996.1_pt1 | contig 14561 bp, 10 predicted proteins | sample 9134231 | NCBI WGS metagenome assembly JAEEGL01 (sample SAMN16246548, study PRJNA631951) | gut metagenome | biome: gut microbiome; feature: rumen; material: fiber-attached | host: Bos | place: Iran: Karaj | collected 2018-10
TGCGCTTTAGGCTACTTATTTGCTGTTTTAACTCCTTCCCTATCGGGAAGGTTGGGATAGGCTTCCATATTGCATTTTCGAAAGAGAGCAACCAGACGGTCTCTGACCGTAGTGAATAGTGACTGCGTATCTGGCTGTTCCTGAAGAGAGAAGTTCCTTTGACCAACGGGAATAAATAATTATTAGTGAATAATGAGATGTAATGTTATTTTGCTTACGCTGACGCGAATTATCAAAAATTAATCGCAAATTATCATAAATTATATGTTTAATCAAAGAAAAATAATTTTCGAAAAATTTGCGTCAATTTTCGGTAATTACACGTTAAGCAAAGCGCTTGGTTTTAGAGGCTTTCTTCCTAACACAGGGAATTACAGGTGAGCCTAAATTTGCGTCAATTCTCGATAATTTGCATTACGCAAAGCGTAAAGAGTCATGAATTAGTTGACGGTAGTTAGAAGTTGAAATGCCTACAGCATATATAATTCATAATTCCCGCCCAGAAAAACTGATTTTGCAAATTCAAATTCTTTTCGTATCTTTGCAAAAATATACTCCTATATAATAATAACATAACAAATTTAATAACAAAACAGAGAATTAAAACTAAAGTATGAAAGATTTTTTTAAGTACGTACTCGCCACAGTAGTTGGTCTTGTCCTCACAAGCATCATCATGTTTGCCTTAGGTGCTATGAGCATTGTAGGCATGATCGCATCTGGCGAAGCCACTAAAAGCATTGACCACAACTCAGTGCTTGTGTTGAAACTTGACGGAATAATGTCTGAGCAGAGCGAAGACAATTTCATGAACAAGATTAATGGAATTGAAGGACTGAGTTTTGAAAACACCATGCAAGCCATTCAGCGCGCTGCTGCCAACGACGACGTAGCTGGTATCTACATTGAGGCTGGTCAGTTTGGTGCCGACCTCGCACAAGCAGAAGAGCTGCATGCCGAACTTGAGAAATTCCGCAAGACAGGCAAATGGATTATTGCCTATGGCGAAGACTATAACGTATTAAGCTATTACCTTGCTTCTACAGCCAACAAGGTTTATATGAACCCACAGGGAACAATCAACTGGATTGGTCTTGGTGGCGAAGCGATGTATATAAAGAACACTTTGGCAAAATTTGGCATAAAGTATGTACCAGTAAAGGTTGGAAAATACAAAAGTGCTGTTGAGCGCTATACAGCCGACGAAATGAGCGCTGCCGACCGTGAGCAGACCGAGCGTTACCTCAAAGGCTGGTGGAACACCATCGTAAAGGGCGTTTCAGCAAACCGTCACATCTCAGCTGCCGACCTCAACAAATATGCCGACGACATGATTGCCCTTGGCGAGCCAAAGCAGTTTGTTTCTACTAAGATGGTTGATAAACTTCTCTACACCGACGAGGTTAAGCCTGCAGTAAAGAAGTTCATGAATCTTAATGAAGACGACGATATCAATCAGATAAGCGTTGACGATATTCTCAATACAAAGATACAGGAAGATGGCGACGAGATTGCCGTTTACTATGCTTTCGGTAATATCGTTAACGAAACATCAACAGAAGGAATGTTCAACGGCACATACATCGCTGCTAAAGACGTATGCCGTGACCTTCAGGAAATTGCCGACGACGATCATATCAAGGCTGTAGTATTGCGTATCAACTCTGGTGGCGGTTCAGCCTATGCCTCTGAACAGATTTGGCATCAGGTAAAGAAGCTACGTGAGAAGAAGCCTGTTGTTGTATCTATGAGTGGAGCAGCAGCTTCTGGCGGTTACTACATAAGCGCACCAGCCAACTACATCATTGCCGACAACACCACTATCACAGGTAGTATCGGTATCTACGGTCTTTATCGAGACATGTCAGAACTCTACACCAAGAAGCTCGGTATCAACTTCTCACAGGTAGGTACCAACCGCAACTCAGTATTGGGTTCACAGGAATACGGTTTCACACCCGAACAGTTTACAGCACTACAAAACAACGTGAACCGTGGCTACGAACTGTTCAAGAGTCGTGTAGCTGAAGGAAGAAAGTTGACTCCAGCACAGGTTGAGAACATTGCTCAGGGTCGTGTATGGCTTGGTGAAGATGCCAAGAAGATTGGACTTGTTGACGAGATTGGCGGTTTGAACCGTGCCATTGCCAAGGCAGCCAGCCTGGCTAAATGCAAGGAATACTATGCTGAAACATGGGGCGAGACACCATCGCTGCTCGAACAGCTTCTTGCAAACTCAACAGATATGGACACTTATCTTGACACTAAGCTCAAGAACACTCTCGGCGCTCTCTACGAACCAGTAATGATGATGAACGAATACGAGCAGATGGACAAGGTTCAGGCACGTATGCCATATATCATCAGAATAAAATAGAGTGTGAAACTCTTTTTCATTTATCATTTGTTATTTACTGAACTTTAGCAAGTTCAGAAGATAAAGGAAGTAAAATGGAGTTATGCCGCTTTCAGCGACGGAGATAGAGGACAAATGCTTCGCAATTGAAGATTGAAGATTGAAAAATTAAGCGCCAAGCGCTTCTTTATCATTTATCATTTGTTATTTATCATTTAGCGAGGCTCTGCTTCGCGTATATCTTCTCCTTCTAACTCCCTATAACTACGGAGCAAGCGGAGCTTGCGAAACTTGAATTATTAATCATTTAGCGGCGTGCGCCGCGCAGAACCATGCGAATAGAAGGAGATTTCATACAGATAAACGAATGGCTCACACCCCTAAGTTGGTTATACGGCTTAGGGGTGGGCATTCGTAATCAGCTCTTCGAACTGGGCATACTACCCCAGCAGTCATTCGATGTGCCCGTAATCTCTGTTGGCAATATCACCGTAGGAGGTTCGGGAAAGACACCACATGTGGAATACCTCATCCGCCTACTGCAAGACGAGTCTAAGATAGCTGTCCTCTCACGAGGATACAAACGAAAGAGTCGTGGCTATCAGTTGGCAAACAACGACAGCACAATGCGCACTATAGGCGACGAACCTTATCAGATGCAGCAGAAATTTCCTACTATCCATGTAGCTGTTGATGGCAACAGGTGCAGAGGCATACGACATATCATCAACGATGAACAAACCAACGACACCGATGTGATATTGCTCGACGATGCCTTCCAACATCGCTATGTTAAGCCAGGAATAAACATTCTGCTTGTTGACTACCATCGACTCATCATCTATGACAAGCTAATGCCTGCAGGACGTTTGCGCGAACCATTATCAGGAAAAGACAGAGCCGACATCGTTATTATAACAAAATGTCCAAAAGACCTGAAACCAATGGAGTTCCGTGTGCTAAACAAAGCAATGGATCTATACCCATATCAGAGTCTGTTTTTCACCACTCTGGAATATGCCAACGCAAAACAACTGTTTGGTGAAGGAGAGATACTACTGCAAGAACTGAGAAGCCGACAGATAATGCTACTCACTGGTATTGCCTCTCCTAAGCAGATTATTGTTGACATGACACAAGAGATGAACATAAACAAAAGCAACATCAATATGATGACTTTTGCCGATCACCATCAGTTCAACTCGAAAGATATTGCAAATATCAACAACGCCTTTGAGAATATGCCTGAAGGAAGTATCATTGTGACAACAGAAAAAGATGCCACCCGACTGAAAAACCTTCAGGGACTAAGCCCCAAGGTGAAAGAAAATCTCTACACACTTCCTATAAAGGTGAAGTTCATGGAAGATAAACAAGAAGAAACATTCAATAATAAAATAAAAGACTATGTACGAAAAAATTCAAGAAACAGCATCCTGGTTAAGAGAAAAGATGACAACAAGTCCAAAGACAGCAATCATCTTGGGAACGGGACTCGGACAATTAGCTTCTGAGATTACCGACAGCTACGAGTTTCCATATAGCGAAATACCTAACTTCCCTGTATCTACTGTTGAAGGTCATGCAGGAAGACTCATCTTTGGTAAACTCGGTGGCAAAGACATCATGGCTATGGAAGGACGATTCCATTTCTATGAGGGCTACAACATGAAGGAAGTAACATTCCCTGTACGTGTGATGTACGAGCTGGGCATCGAAACTCTCTTCGTAAGCAATGCCTCTGGCGGTATGAACCCAGAGTTCAAGATTGGCGACCTCATGATTATCACCGACCACATCAATCTCTTCCCAGAGCACCCACTGCGCGGAAAGAACATGCCTACAGGTCCTCGTTTCCCTGATATGCATGAGCCTTACGACCTCAAGCTCGTTGCTTTGGCTGATAAGATTGCTGAAGAAAAAGGCATTCGTGTAATGCATGGCACATACGTAGGCGTGCAAGGCCCAACCTTCGAAACACCACATGAGTACAAGATGTATCACCTCCTGGGTGGCGATGCCGTTGGAATGTCAACAGTACCTGAGGTTATCGTTGCTCGTCATAGTGGTATCAAAGTATTCGGTATCAGCGTAATCACCGACCTTGGCGGTTTCGAACCACCTGTACAGGTAAGCCACGAGGAAGTGCAGATAGCTGCCAACGAAGCACAGCCACGCATGACCGAGATATTCAGAGAAATGATCAAGCGTAGCTAACACACAAGCAAAACAAAAATGGAAATAAAGGAATTAGGAGAATTCGGACTCATACGCCATCTCACCAAAGACCATGAACCAAAGAACGAATCAACCGTTTATGGTGTTGGCGACGACTGCGCTGTGATGCACTATCCAGATAAAGAGGTACTTGTGACCACCGACATGCTTATGGAAGGTGTGCACTTCGACCTCACATACATGGATATGCAGCACCTCGGATTCAAGAGTGCTATGGTCAACATCAGCGACATCTTCGCTATGAACGGTACACCACGTCAGATGACCATCTCCCTTGCCGTAGGCAAACGCTTCAAGGTTGAAGACCTCGAAGATTTCTACAAGGGAGTGCGCCTGGCTTGCGACCGTTGGAACGTAGATATCGTAGGTGGCGACACCACATCATCACGCACAGGTCTGGCTATCAGCATTACATGTATCGGCGAAGCCAACAAGGACGACATTGTCTATCGCAATGGCGCAAAGGAAACAGATATCATCTGTGTTACTGGCGACCTTGGTGCAAGCTACATGGGACTGCAGCTCCTCGAAAGAGAAAAGGCTGTTTACTATCAGCAGATAGAAGAATATAATAAAGAGGTACGCGAGGCACAGGCAAACAAAGACGAAGCCAAACTGCAAGCCCTTCGCGATAAGCGACAGGCAGTAGAAGACTTCCAGCCCGACTTTGCAGGTAAAGAATACCTCTTGCAGCGCCAGCAGGCACCAGAGGCACGTGGCGATGTGTTACAACGACTTCGTGAAGCCAATATCCATCCAACCTCAATGATGGACATCTCTGATGGACTAAGCAGCGAACTCTTGCATATCTGTCACCAGAGCAAGTGCGGTTGCCGCATCTATGAGAAGAACCTCCCTATTGACTATCAGACAGCCGTAGCAGCTGAAGAGTTCAACCTCAATGTAACCACCTGCGCACTCAATGGTGGTGAAGACTATGAACTGCTGTTCACCGTTCCTATCGGCGATCATGCCAAAATAGAAGATATGGAAGGCGTAAAACAGATTGGCTATATAACAGGCGAAAACCTCGGTTGCAGACTCATCACACGCGACAACAACGAGTTTGATATTACTGCACAAGGTTGGAATCCACTCAAATAGTTAACAAAGTTTAATTTTTGATTGCGGATTGCAGATATTAAAATAAAACTCTTACCTTTGCACCCGCAATCAAGAACGGTACCTTAGCTCAGGTGGTAGAGCAATGGACTGAAAATCCATGTGTCCTTGGTTCAACTCCAAGAGGTACCACAAAAAGTCTGAATCATTTGATTCAGGCTTTTTTTTTATCCCTCCCAGACGCATTGCAGGCAATGCGATTGAACATTGAACATTGAACCAACGGTCACTGACCGAAGGGAAGAAGTTCCTATGACCAACGGGAATAAATATTGAAGTTTGAGGTTTGAACAAATCCGATTAATCCGTGCCATCCGTGTTCGAAAACCTCAAGGGCGCAAGCCAAAAGATTTGTTCGATTCGTTTAATTCGTGTTCAAATAAAAAATAAAAGTGTTTAATATAACGAACACGAATAGCACGAATAACACGAATATTAGTCTCACACTTCAACTCAGATTTTTTTTTATACTTTCAAGAATTAGAGACGAATTGATGAGAACTCTGTTCGAATAATATCACGAATAATACGAATAGCAGTTTATCAAAACTCAAGGGCGCAAGCCTAAAGATTGACTTTCCCTTCGGCCGTCGAACTGCGTTTCGTTAGATTCGTGTCATTCGTGTTCGAAAACCTCAAGGGCGCAAGCCAAAAGTTCAAAGTTCAAATTTCAAATTTCAAAAAAAATATGGGCGCAAGCCTAAAGATTCGTGAAATTCGTGAAATTCGTGTTCTGAAAATAGCAAGTCCAAATTCGTAATTCCAAATTCCAAATTCAAAATTCAACATTAAAAAAATGGAATACCATTTTTTTTATTTATATTTGCAGCATTATTGATCAAATAAACTATTACTATTATGAACTTAGGATTACCAGAGATTCTTCTCATTGCCCTTGTAGTGCTCCTTCTCTTCGGAGGAAAGAAAATTCCAGAACTCATGAAAGGCCTTGGCAAAGGCGTTAAAAGCTTTAAGGATGGCGTTAACGGAATAGAAAACGAAATCAACGCACCACTTCAAGACAAGAAAGAAGAAACAAAGAAAAACAACGAGGAATAATGTCAGAACACCCTTCCCACCCTATCACTACAGAACAGGAAGAGGAAGCGATGACTTTTTGGGAGCACCTTGATGTTCTTCGTTCAAGCATTATCCGCATGCTCTTTGTTGTTGCTGTCACCACAGTAGTGGCATTCTTTTTCAAAGACACCCTTTTCAACATAGTGCTTGCACCAAGCAAGAGCGATTTCATCACATACAAGCTCATGGGAGCCGAACCATTCAGTCTGCAGCTTGTGAATATCGGACTCACCGAGCAATTCATGATTCATCTGAAGACAGCCTGTTATTTCGGTGTTATCATAGCTGCTCCCTTTATCCTCTATCTGCTCTATCAGTTTATTCGGCCAGCCCTATATACTAACGAACGTAAATACACCCTGTCGGTGGTAGGCTCAAGCTATCTGATGTTTATTGTTGGCACCATAGTCGATTATTTCATCATCTTTCCCTTGACCGTTCGTTTCTTAGGCACCTACTCAGTCAGTGAAGAAGTAAAAAATATGCTTTCCCTGCAAAGCTATATGGACACCCTGCTCATGATGTCGTTGGTCTTCGGAATAATCTTCGAACTGCCAGTGATAAGCTGGTTACTCGCCAAGTTCGGTATCATCAAAGCACAATGGATGAAGAAATACCGTCGCCACGCCATAGTAGCCATCCTCATCATTGCAGCCGTCATCACCCCAACAGCCGACATCTTCACACTGTGTATCGTCAGCCTGCCAATATGGGTGCTGTATGAAGCAAGCATTCTTATATGCGCGGCTTGTGCCGCTAAATGATAAATGAGAAATGAAAAATGATAAAGAAGCGTTATTGCCACAAAACATTTGGCTTCTATCTTCTTTTATCTTCTTCTAACTTCTTTTATCTTCTTAGCAAGCAAAGCATGCGAAACTTTATAAATGATAAATATGCGCGACTGCGCCGCTAAATGACACAATATTATACAAACGCATTATGCTAAGAAAGATTAGAATCACACTTGCAGCAATCTTCTTCATTGGAATAACGCTGCTGTTTATCGACTTCACAGGAACCCTCCACACCTATCTTGGTTGGATGGCTAAGGTGCAGTTCCTTCCAGCTGTATTAGCATTAAATGCAGCAGTCATCGTGAGCCTTGTTGTTCTCACACTTATCTTCGGCAGAATATACTGTTCTGTCATCTGTCCTATGGGAGTGATGCAAGACATCATAGCATGGATAGGAAAGAAACGCAAGAAAAACAGATACACCTATTCCAAAGAAAAGAAAATCCTACGCTATGCCATGCTCGCCATCTGGCTGGCACTGCTTGTTGCAGGCATTGGCGGCATAGCAGCCCTGCTGGCACCATACAGCAGCTTCGGACGAATAGCACAGAACCTCTTCCAGCCAATATACCTTCTCGGCAACAACCTCCTTGCCTTCGTTGCCGAGAAAGCCGACAGCTATATGTTCTACGAAAAGAGCGTATGGATACGTGCCACATCAACATTCGTTGTTGCAGCAGTAACACTCATCGTCGTAGCCGTCCTCGCATGGCGCAACGGCAGAACCTACTGCAACACCATCTGTCCTGTAGGCACCGTGCTCAGCTTCTTCAGTCGCTTCTCATGGCTGAAGATATATTTCGACGAAGACAAATGTCGCAACTGCTCACTATGCAGTAAAAACTGCAAGGCAGCATGTATAGACTTCAAGACACACACCGTTGACTACTCACGCTGCATAGTATGTGGCGACTGCATCTCAAAATGCAATTTCGGAGCCCTGCGCTACGGCCGTCGTATGTCGTCAGAGGTAACCATCAGCAATAACAACGACGACCACGAAAAGCCAGAAGAGAGTCACGAGAGCATCGACGACAGCAAGCGCACATTCCTGCTTGCAGCCCTCGCCACAACAGCAACGGCAGCCTTAGCACAGAAAACAAAACAGATAGAAGGCGGACTGGCACCAATCATCGATAAGGAAAAACCTAACCGCCAGACACCAATAACACCACCAGGCTCACTCTCTGCCGACCACATGGCACAACACTGCACAGCATGTCAGCTATGCGTTGCCGAGTGTCCTAACGACGTGTTGCGCCCATCTACCGACCCATTGCATTTCATGCAACCAGTGATGTCGTATGAGAAAGGCTACTGCCGTCCTGAGTGTCACCGCTGTTCAGAAGTATGTCCAACAGGCGCTATAAAACCCATCACCTTAGCCGAGAAATCAGCTACCCACGTGGGACACGCCGTATGGGTGAAGAAAAACTGCGTTATCATCACCGATGGTGTTGACTGTGGCAACTGCGAACGCCATTGTCCTGTAGGAGCAATACAGATGGTACCATTAGACGATAACGACGACGCATCACCACTCGTTCCAGCAGTAAACGAAGAACGCTGCATTGGCTGCGGAGCATGCGAGAACCTATGCCCAGCACGCCCATTCTCAGCAATATACGTTGAAGGACACGAAAACCAAAGGAGGGGCTAATTATGAAACAGATAAGCAGACGATCATTCTTAAAGATATTCGGCACGGGCACCGTTGCCGCAGCAGCAGCCACCACAATAGGCTGTAAGAACAATAACGAAGGCACCCGCATGCAGGACGAACCCGCAGAAGGAAAGATGACCTATCGCATCACACCAACAACAAAAGACAAGGTAAGCGTCTTAGGCTACGGCATGATGCGACTGCCCACCGTGGGACAGGGAAAAGCCAAGAAAGGCAAACGACAGACAGGCGATGAAGAGATAGACCAGAACATGGTAAACAAACAGATTGACTATGCACTCAAGCACGGACTCAACTATTTCGACACCGCACCAGTATATTGCAAAGGACAGTCAGAGCGTGCCACAGGCATAGCCCTGAAACGCCACCCACGCAACAGCTATTACATAGCCACCAAGCTCAGCAACTTCGGAGCATACACACGTGAAGAGTCAATAGAGATGTTCAACAATTCACTAAAGGAATTGCAAACAACCTATATCGACTACTACCTGCTGCATGCCATCGGTGGACGCGACGACGACCACGAGCCAATGGAACTCTTCAATGCACGATTCATTGACAATGGCATGCTCGACTACTGTCTGCAGAAAAAGAAAGAAGGCACTATTCGTAACCTCGGATTCAGCTATCACGGCGACATCGAAGTGTTCAACCATGCCCTCAAGCTGCACGACGACGGCAAAGCAAAATGGGACTTCGTACAGATAGAGATGAACTACCTCGACTGGCATTGGGCCAACGAGATAACCGAAGAAAATACCGATGCCTGCTACCTCTATAACGAACTGAAGAAAAGAGGCATACCAGCAATCATCATGGAGCCACTTCTCGGAGGCAGACTTGCCAACCTTCCCGACCCAGTAGTAGCAAAGCTGAAGTCGAAAGCACCAGAGCGCAGCGTAGCCTCATGGGCTTTCCGTTACTGCACCACCTACGACAACGTGCTCACGGCACTCAGCGGAATGACCTATATGGAACATCTGAAAGACAACCTCAGAAACGTATGTCCATTAGAGCCACTCACCGACAAAGAGATAAAATGGCTCGAGGGTCCTATCGCTAAAGAGATAATGAGCTACAAGACCATCCCTTGCAACGACTGTAAGTACTGCATGCCATGCCCTTACGGAATAGACATCCCAGGCATCTTCGTACACTACAACCACCTGCTCATGGAAGGTCATGCCATCGACAACATCAAAGACCCCAACTACAAGAAATACCGCAAGGAATACCTTGTAACCTACGACAGAGCAGTTCCAAAGGTCAGACAAGCCGATCACTGCATCGGCTGCGGACAGTGCATGCCTAAATGCCCGCAACAGATAATGATTCCAGAAGAACTGCAACGTGTCGGCAAGTTTGTGGAAAAATTAAAGAGAAACGAATAAAATAAAACTCCTTGCAGAAAATCTCTGCAAGGGGTTTTGTTTTATCATTTATCAACCAACGGTTCAATGTTCAAACTTCAAACTTCAAAGTTCAATATTAATGTTACTCTTGCCAAAGTAACGTTTTGACATTACTATAGTTCTACCATACTCTAACCATACCACAACCATACTATAACTATACTCTTCTTCCGTCTGTTGTCCGTTTGTTGTTCGTTTGTTGTCCGTTTGTTGTCCGTTCGATGAACGGACAACAAACGCACTTCAGACGGACTTCAAACGGACTCATAACCTTGTTAGTGTATGGTTATAGTATAGTTGTAGTATGGCTGTGATATGGTAAAGCCGAACTTACGGCTTGCAATAATACAAAAAAATCCCAATTACAAGATTTTTAAAAGATTTCATTAGAAAATGAAAAACAGGACTTTTCCTTCTTCAACACGGAAATGGATGTCGATGCCTTTGAAGGGCATGCCGTATATTTTTTCGGGATCGGTCTGGTATTGTGGGCGTGGGTCTTCTTCGAGTACGCTGATTAACTGCTGTATGTCGGAATCGGTGAAGCCTGCTGCCTTCAGTCGTTGGGTGTGCTCATCGGTAAGCTCTACTTGCAGACGCGTCCAGCTATGGGTGTCAACAAAGCCACTACGTGCATCGGGGTGGCTGTCGGCATAGGTGATATATGGTTTGATGTCATAGATGGGGGTGCCGTCCATGAGGTCGGCTCCCAACACATGAAGGACAGGGCCTTGTGGGGTGTCCCACTCTACCCTCTCCAACCGTACTGACGACAAGCCGATGGAATTGGGACGGAACGGACTGCGACTGGCAAAGACACCTACTTTTTCATTGCCGCCTAAACGTGGGGGACGAACCATAAGGCTGTTGGCCTTGTGCTTATTGGCTGAGAACTCCCATATCAGCCATAGATAGTCGAAACTCTCAATGCCTCGCAGTGCATCTGGATTACGATACTCTTTCTCAAAGACTATCGTGCCTTTGAGATTACTCACTAACCCCGCCTGCTTGGGAATACCAAACTTGGAGGTGAGAGGGGAATGAAAGATTGCAACTGGTTGCATATTTTTGAATGTGGAATTTGGAATGTGGAATTTGGAATTAGTCGGCTTCGCCGATTACCAATTATTCAATGTTGAATTTTATATAGGTTTTTTCGGTGCAAAGCACCGAGGTTTTTCTCTCAAAGCATGTTGCTATCGCTTGCGATAGTGCAGAGAAAACGGTTAGGGCTTTGAAAACTTGTTTTCATAAGCACGAAGGCGGTTTCTTGCATAGATGCCAAAGGCATCACATGCTTCGAGAGGTGTTTTCTTGGTTTTCTTTTTTAAAAGCTTACGATGGCAATTACAACCGCAGTAACAAGATACGCATATACGGGTACGTATAGGCTCTTGGTTGCTGCTTCCCGCTGCTTGGTGAGGCGTGTGAGGATGTAGTAGCCGAGGAAGCCCCAGAAGAGGCCGACGAACATACCGGCGAGCAGATCGCCTGGGTAATGAACGCCGAGGTATATTCGGCTGTAACAGATGGTTACTGCCCACACTGTGAGCAGGATGGTGTGTACTCGGTTGCGAAGCAGGAAGATAAGGAAGAAGGTCAAGCCCCATGAGTTAGCTGAATGACAGCTTGGGAAGCCATACGAGCCGCCTCGGTGTCCATTAACGATATGTACCATACTGCTTATGGGGTTGTCAAGATTACTTGGTCGCAGACGGCAGAAGATTGGACGCAGCACCTGCGAGGTTATGGCATCGCTGCAGGCAATGACTGCTGCCACCGCCAAGAGGATGAACAGCACCTGCTTGGGTTTGTAGTTCTTGAACAGCACATAGATAATGCTGGCATAGAACAGCACCCATTCCCACTTACCACTATAGAGGTACATGAACTGATCCCAGAACAGCGTGTGGTGACTGTTGAGGGAAAGAAAGAGTTGAGTGTCAAGGTCGATAAGATTCTGTATCATAATGTGAAATTTTGAGATTTGAAATTTGAACTTTGAACTTTGAATTATTATTCAATATTTATTCCCGTTGGTCATAGGAACTTCTTCCCTTCGGTCAGTGACCGTTGGTTCAATGTTCAATCTTCAAAGTTCAAACTTCAATGTTCAATGTTCAATATTCAATATTCAATATTCAATAGCTTCGCGTCAGCGAAGCGCTATGTCATCATACAGTTTCTGCAGATATGCTTGACCTGGTTTCAGGTTCTTGCCTTTTTGCGTTCCTTCATTAAGCATTGGCTGACGGGATTTGTTGTCGAAGATGATGCGGTTGGTTTCTGTTACCATACCGAAGGCATCGGGAACAGTGAAGAAGGCGAAATGGGGTGAGTGACTGTCTAACATATCTTTCGAAAAGAGCATGTCGTTGTGGGCTATGCCCATCTGACCGAGCAAGGTGGCTGCAATGTCTTGCTGCGAACCGAGGGTGCTGATGCGTTGTGGGCGTTGGATGGCTCCTCCCGTCCATATCATCGGTATCTGGTAGCGTTCGAAGGTGAAATTACTGAAGTCTTCGGGCCAGCAGCCTAAATGGTCGGGAACGAGTATGACAAGACTCTTGTCCCAGCGTCCGCTCTGCTTCAGCCATGTGATGAAGCGGCCTATCTGTGCATCGGCATAGTTGAAGGCATTGAGGATGGCGTTCTTATGTTTATGCCAGGGCACATCGTATGGTTCGTGTGAGCTGCTTGTCTGCAGCACACGCAACAGCGGTTGTGTGTGGCGTTCGTTCTTTAATGATGTGATGAGTCGTTCTACTACTGGTCCATCAGGTACGCCCCATTTGCTCATTCGCTCGCTTACAGGGAAATCGACATCGCTGATGATATCTGTAAAGCCCTGTGAGGTGAGGTACGAGCGCATATTGGTGAAGTCGGCATCGCCACCATAGAAATACTTGAGGTTGTAGCCTTCGTGATGCAGCTTTGCTGCTATTGATGGCAGCTGATTTGTTTTCTGTGGGTATTTCATTATGCTCATAGTAGGCTGAGCGGGATAGCCACTGAGAATGGCTACTAATCCACGGTCGGTGCGGAAGCTATTAGCATAGAAATTATCGAAGAAGATGCCTTGTGAAGAGAGTGCCACCATATTTGGTGTTGCGCCTGTCTGCATGACGAGTCGTGAGAAGCTCTCCAACACAAAGATATATATGTCGGGGCGGTTGTTATTGAGCAGTTTCACTGTGTCGTTGCTCTGTGTATATACCATCTGCCTGAACAGTTTCTCTGCCTCGGCATCGTCCATGAATCGGTATTGATTGGCAAAATCGTTTTCATGCGACACGCTCTCCATAAGACTGAAGAAGGGGTTCACGGCAGCGTGGTTCAGTCCCATCTTCTCACTGAAATAGGCTTTGCCCGTGTTTGTTGATGATACTGAGAATCCGCCACGGATAGGTATGATAAGTGCTGCTGTGAGCAACACCATTATTATTGTATGGATGGCTTTGCGCAGACTACTGTCATTGCTCTGTGCTATGAGGCTACCAATGAACAGTCGGTGCTGGAACAACAGATAGAGGGCTACCGTTAACAGCAGCAGAGCTGAGAAGCCTATGAGCATCATCGGAATGGTGATGCTTGCCATGGCATCGGCTGGTGATGAGAAGAAATAGAACAACGGTGTTGAGTCGAGTGGGAACTTCCAATATGGGTAGAGTCCGATATTCAACGAGAAGGTGGTTGCCACCAACAACGCTGCTATAACGAAATAGCCTTTCCATACTACCTTCAGCCACTTGGCACCACCCCATATAGAGATGGTGAGCAGCAACGCTGGCAACAGGGTGAGATAGCCCGCCATGGAGAGATCAAGGGGCAGCCCGTGATACATCACAAGGAAAATGTCAGCAAGGGAA
>JAEEGL017191278.1_pt1 | contig 14561 bp, 12 predicted proteins | sample 9134231 | NCBI WGS metagenome assembly JAEEGL01 (sample SAMN16246548, study PRJNA631951) | gut metagenome | biome: gut microbiome; feature: rumen; material: fiber-attached | host: Bos | place: Iran: Karaj | collected 2018-10
AATATAAGATTTTTAATGACAGCTGTTCCTTAAAAACAATGATTATAGGCGGCGCAAAGTTGTCAATCCAAAAAGCTAAATTATATTTTAATGCAAATCCTTATGTAGAGATATTATGTGCATATGGAGCAACTGAACTTTCGGGGCCCGCCTTTATTGAATCAGTAGATAGAAATAATTGTAACGAGGTAGCTGTTGGGATAGCATATCCTTCAGTTATCTATGAGGTAATAGATGATGAGGGAAAAAGAGTTGTAGATGATGGAAAAGGGGAATTATTTATTAAAACTACCTTCATGGCTGATGGCTATTTAAATGAAACAGTTAGCACCAAAAGGGTATTTATCTGTAACGCTGATAACGACGAATTCACATATAAAACTGGGGATGTTATTAGCATTAGGAATAACAGACTTTTTTTTGAGGGAAGAATTGATAACCAGATAAAACATCTTGGATATAGAGTTGAATTGGAAGATGTTGAGCAAAATATAGAAGCCGTTGAGGGTGTTGATGAGGCAGTCTCTGTTTATGAAGAACGAAGAGAGCGGATATATGCTTTTTATAGCGGAGACATTGAGGAAACTGCGCTTGGAAGATGCCTTATGAAAAAGCTTCCTTCATATATGAGGCCATATAGATGTATAAGAGTTGAAGGAAAAATAGAATACATCAATGGAAAAAAAAATCGTTTGATATTTGGAGAAATGGTAAAGCGTGGTGATTATTAGTGCTTATTTTGAATGAAAAGCTGTGGGAGTTGCCTTGAAGATAACAGTTTGCTGTAATGATTGGATAAGAAAGGACAATGGGTACATATGTGCATTGGCAAACAAAAATGCTATATGCATGTTTGATGGTAAAAAAACTCATTATTTATATAGTACTAAGGATAGGATGGATGCAGGTAATCTGTTTTCAGGCTCTTTCAGATATTTTATGAAAACAGTATTTGTACCATTCAGAGCAAAGGTTGTGGTGATATATGATGAAGCTGTTCAGGAGTTTCATGAAATAGATGTTACTAGCTATATTTCTATAAATAAAATGAGACCGGTTTATTTCAGGAATGCATTTATTTATCAAAATATTTTGTACATGATCAGCAATTGTACTAATGAAATGGTGCTGCTAAACCTTGATACTGAAAATATAGAGAAGGTAACATTTAGCAATCTTCCTGCAAACTGTATAGGAGAGATCTTTTCCAGTGGCAATGCTCTTAATAAGGATAAAGTGTATTTACCCATCGCAGGCAGTGGGGCATTGGTACAGTACTCGCTCAAAAACTCTAAGTTTAGCATCATAGATGCTCCTGGCAACATGACGGAAATATATGCCATTTCTATGGTTGGTGAATCGTTGCTGATATGGGGAATGTGGAATAGACAGAAATGCCTTATCAGCTGGAATGTTGATACTAATGAATACATTGATGTTGAATCAGGTATTACTACAGCTGAAGATATGTTTGAGCTGTATCACCCACCAGTTTTTTGGGACGGAGAAGTTTATATTTTTGCTTATACCAATAATATGAATTATGTCGTAGACCTGAAAAATAAAGAATGTAAAGAATTTATAGCCTTCAATGCTTTGATAAGTGCTAAAGATAATAGTTCTGGTTTGTTCAATATAAAGCAGGATGGAAGTATTTTGACATTCCAAACCAAAACTTCTCATATGTGGGGGAAGTATGATCTAGTAAATGGAGAAATCAAATGGCGAGATCCGGATTATCTCGATGATAAGCGGTTTATCGATAGAATTGAGGCACATTATTTGAAAAAAGATTTATTAAGATTGGATTTTGTATCTGAAGATGCTGATAAATATGGACTTCGAACATTGATAAACGTTGTAGCAGAAAATGAAGAAACAACAGGAATGAGCATATAGCAATTATGGGGATTATATAATCAGGTGATTATGATGCAGGAAGAAAGAATAACATTTGAGGAAAATGTAATTAAGTCCATTAAGAGTATTAAAGGAGAATGGTTTGAGGAAAAGAGCGAACTGATCACAGCGGGATATATAGATTCCTATGAGCTGATCAAACTTGTAAATGAGTTGGAAAAAGTTTTTGATATCAAGATTCCACTGGAGAGAGTTGATACTGACAGATTTAACAATGTTGATGATATATGCATACTTATGAAAGAAATCACTACCAAGCATTAAAATGACATCTAATTGAGAAGGTATATTCGGATGATAAGCGTTACAAATGATGCGAAGACTTTTTTTGAAAAAGAGCAGGGAGAAATTGTAATCTATGGCGCCGGAAACGCAGGGTATTGGATAGGGCATTACATGGATAAATGTAATATTCCATATAGCTTTTATTTGGACAGGCAAGCATCTGATAAATCAGTAATGTATAATGATCATCCGATTTATCCTGTGGATAAGCTTAAGGAATTGAGTGGTGTTCATTTGAGACTTATTGTATCACCGACAGTTTACAAGGAGATTCTTGCAGATCTTTTATGGCTTGATCATCTATGGCATTTGGATTTGCTATGTATTATTCCACAATACTCGGATTTGGTTGAAAAAGATGACAGATATAACATTAACAGATTTCTGGGATATTTCAGGAGACGGTTAATAGTTGGTGAGTATCCAACAATAATTAGCAATACATGCATTGCCGGAAGGCTTTATGAGGCTTTTAATATGCCTTTATTATCCCCGTTTATCAACACAGGGATAGATATTCCAGATTATATTAAGATGTGCAGGAATCTTAAAAGATATATAGATGAAGATTTAAAAATTCTTTATTGGGAGAAGGGAACAAAGCTTTGCGGAGCAGATGGGAAACATGTTACCGCTCAGTTAGGTGATATAAGAATTGTTTTTGCGCATGTTGATTCGATTGAAGGCATAGTGGAAAAATGGGACTTGCTGAAACAGAGAATCAATTGGTCAAGGATTATATATGTTCTAGAGGAACAACCTTACAGAAAGGCGTTTAGCATTGGTGACGTAGAAAAGTTCATGCAAATACCAGGGAAAAAGCTTTATGTAAAGGGAACAAGCTTTTATGAGTGCATTAGTCAAAAGCCTCTATTCATGCGCTATGAAGATGTTCCCAATCGAAGAGAACCCGCTATGGAAAACTATTTTGATCTGGTTGAATGGCTGAATAAAGATTGATTATGGAGAAACATGATGCAAGGTGCTACTGAAAAAAAGAGCCATGTTATACAGAATAGATCAGATGTGCTGAGTATTCTGAAAAATTACATGGAAATTGTGTTTTACGGAACAGGTGAGGTTGCGAATTGGTTTTGGGACAGATACGAGGACCAATTGAACTCTTTCAGAAATATTATTGTCTGTAAAACAGATACAGCAGCCGGAGAAATATTCAGAGGAAAAACTGTTAGTGATTGTAGTGGTCTTGAGCAAATATCAGGGGACAGTAGCGCCGTTGTAGTTCTTACTCACGAAAATGTGCATGAACAGATTGTGTCAAATATAAAGAAATACTATGAGGGAGATATTTATCTTTTATCTGAAGACTATTCAGATAGTTTAAAGCATATAAACATCGTTGAAAATCATATTGACGATGGTGCTCTTTCTATCACGTATGTTGATATTCCCAATATGGGGGATCAACTTAATAAGCTGATAATTAAAGAGCTTTACCATAAAGAAACATATAATGAAACAGTTTTTTATAGCAATATGACAGGGATAGGTAGTCTCATGGAAGCATTATTCTGTGAGAATGAATGTGCGGATGAAGTTGATTATCCTATTTACGTCTGGGGAACAGGTTTCAACTGCGATATTTCACTTCATGGAAAGAAGCCGGTTAGAAAGAATATCAAGTATTGCTGTGTGCGCGGATATGACTCAAAGAAAAAGCTTGAAGATTACTATGGCGAAGCTATTAAATGCTCAGTTGGAGATCCAGGGCTTCTCGCATATTACTTACAAGAAGCAAATATTACAAAGAGGTTTTCTATAGGAATAATTCCGCACTGGCGTGAAAATGAGCTGTCAATTGTTAATGATTTGTATAGAAACTATGCAAATCCATTATTGATAAATCTCCGAAATCCACCAGAGCTAGTTCTTCATCAGATAGCGGAGTGCGAAACAATCATAACAAGTAGCCTGCATGGTGCAGTAGTAGCAGATGCGTTCGGTATCCCCAATGTATTAGTAAAAGTTTCGGATATGCCGTCTACAGATGGATTTAAGTATGGAGATTATTATTCCGTATTTGGTCAACATGGATACAGGTTAGATTTGAGACTTACGGATTTGCCTTCAATAGAGAATATCAGAAAAAATTATTCAATTGAGTATTCTATAGTAAAAAAAGTGGCAAAGGATATATATGATTCTTTTCCTTATATGTGAACAATCATTGCAGTTGCGAATTGATTTAAGGGGAATAAAGGGTGAAGCGAAAAGCTTTTGAAAAATACAAAACTGAATTTGCGCTCGAAAAGGATTGGATATTCCCTTTTTCAGAAGTGAGTCCAGGTTCAAGCATCCTCCTATATGGTGCGGGTGATGTTGGACAATCTTATTATCATCAGATAAGTCTTACCAGGTATTGTAATGTGGTTTGCTGGATAGACAAAGAGTTTGAGAAGTATAGGATTTGGGGAATGCCTGTTGATTCAATAGATGCTGCAAAAGGAAAAGTAATTGATAGTGCAATTATTGCTGTTGCTGCTCAATCGATGGCAAAGGAAATAAACGATACTTTGCTTCACTTTGGCATTCCGCAGGATGCAATAATATGGGTTGGTAATACTCGCAGAACTATAAGAAATACACCGATAGAAACTTTCTTAATTAATCCAGCCATAGAGAGGGCAAGGACAATTTTTTATAGAAGAGGCATATGCGAATGCTCTCCATCAGCAAATTTATTGCTAATGAAAATTCATAACATGAATTCTGAAGATAAGTCTATTATCGTTCCACGATTGGTTCTGCAGCTGACCAATATTTGTAATATGCGATGCAAAAATTGTAATAATCTGATTCCGATGATAAATCATCCCTGCCATGAACCACTTGAAGAGGTCTGCTCAGATATAAATAAAGTGCTAGCTGTTGTTGATAAGATTTTGACGCTAGAACTGTTAGGGGGAGAGCCTTTTTCATATCCATGGCTTGGCGATGTGTTGGAATGCCTGGTTTCAAATAACAAGATTCTTGAAATTGAAATTACAACGAACGGGACAATTCTTCCGAAATTAGAGCTTGTAGAAAGACTATCTAACGGAAAAGTGCATGTCATAATAAGCGACTATGGGAATAATAAACAGCAGGAATTGGAAAAGTGCTTTCTGATTCATGGGGTTCATTATGAAGTTCGAAAGAATATGAAATGGATAGACTCCGGAGGCATAGAGAAAAGAAAAAAAACAGAACAAGAACAAAAAGACAGTTATAGAAGCTGCACGGCCGGAATGATGTGCAAAACGATGTATAAGGGAAAACTATTTCAGTGTGCACGCGCAGCGAGCCTTTACGAATTGGGAGCATTTGAAAATGGATTTTTAGATGTGAGATCAAAAGGGCTGTCATGGCAAAAGATTCGCGAATTCTGGCTGGCTCCAGACTGCATTGCATGTGATTATTGTGACTATTCCGAGTCGTGGAGAGAAATAGAAGCACCAAAATTTAGTAACCTAGCGAATTAGATCCGTATTGTGAATTGCAAATATATGCACCTTGACAACTTCATACTTTACATCAGTAGGCATTCATCTGATAATAAACTTTATCTTTATGATATGGTAAATACAAAAAAGAGGCAAGCACCCCGCTTGAGCAATAGCTGTACGGTAACAAACTCGCCTCTTTTGAGGTTTATTTTACATAGTGGCATGAGAATGTCAAGAAATTTTTTTTATATTTTAGAATCGAAATGTAGAAAAACTCCTGATGTAAGGTATGAAGTTGCCTTACATCAGGAGTTTTTTATGTATGCCCCCATGATATCAATAATTATGCCTGTATATAATGCTGAGGCTTTTATAGAAAAAACGATTTCTAGTATTCAAAAGCAGACCTATTCTGACTTTGAACTGATATGTGTTGATGACGGATCAACGGACTGTACGCCGAAAATAATTAAATCATATATATCAAAAGATCCCAGAATTAGTGATATTGAGATTGAGCATAACGGTGCTGGTCAAGCAAGGAATATAGGTATTGATCATGCAAGAGGCAGATATCTCATTTTCCTGGACTGTGACGATGAATTTGATGAACGTTTATTGGAATTGGCACTAGCTCAAGCTAAAAGAGATTCAGCAGATATCGTATGTTTTGATGCCACATATATTGATAACAATACAGGACTTGAGATGCCGTCTGACCATGTTGTGTGCAAGAAACGCATACCGCAAAAGAAAGTATTTTCAGGTGATGACTGCCCAGAAACGTTACTGACTATCTTTTTTAACGTTGTATGGACAAAGTTTTACAGTAAAGAATTCATCGACAAATATCACATCAGATTTGAGAACAGAGAATACATGAATGATGTCTATTTTCATCATGTTGCATTGTTGCAAGCTAAGAGAATCTGCTACCTGGATAAAAAATTAGTGCGTTATCAACAGAACAGGCCTGGAAATCATTCTAATGCTGATACTTATTCAAAAAGCCCCTCTCTTACATGTGATGTTACTAATGAAGTTAGGAATTATATTCTGAAACATGGCATGAATAAAAGACTTTTGCTGGGATTACTGGAAAATGAGCTCTTTCGGATGAAAGGCGTGTTGGAATCTCAGGATGAGTGTCATTTTCATGAAATATATAGAGTTTTTCGCAATGAACTGTCTCGTGATCTATTAATGGACGAACTGAATAATTGCGAGTGGGTGGATAAAGAGCTTTTTCAATGGGGAAAACGATTGGTAGAGCTTGAAGAAAAGGATTTCCTTAGTTACTTGTACCAAAATTTCAAAAATAAGTATTGGCAGCATTTTTATTTGTTGGAAAAAGAAAAGAAAGAAAGAGCTGAACTTGTTTCCGAAACGGAATTTCTAATAAAAAACAAGCGCTGGTGCTATGACGAAAATGTACTTACCAAGGGTGAACGAGTAGTAGTTCACGGAGCAGGAGAAGTAGGAAAGGATTACGTTGCACAAATCAAAAGAGAAGGAAAAGTGTTTTTGGTTGGATGGGTAGACAAGAACTATATGAATTTTAAGCCTGAATGTGGTATTGAATCACCTGATTCTCTTCTAACCAAATCTTTTGACAAAATAATAATTGCAATTAGAAATGAGATTCTTGCAAACAAGGTAAAAGAAAGCTATATGAGCTATGTAACACCGGACAGAATATTGCTAATGACTGATATGCAGGAAGGATTAAAACAATGAATCCTATTTTAGTTACTAGATCTTCAATGCCGTCATATGAAGAATATATAGAAGCGATCAAACCATTGTGGGATACTCATTGGCTAACCAATATGGGTAAGTACCATCAGGAACTTGAAAGGCAGCTTGCGGATTTTCTTGACGTTCCCGAGGTGTCACTGACGGTCAACGGACATATGGCTTTGGAACTTGTTATTCAGTCCTTTGGCTTTCCATTAGGGGCAGAGGTAATTACCACGCCTTTTACATTTATCTCAACCACCCATGCCATAGTCAGGAACGGTCTGAATCCGGTATTCTGCGATGTAAAGCGGTCTGATGGCACCATTGATGAGGATAAGATAGAAAGCCTGATAACTGAAAAAACGGTTGCAATCCTTCCGGTTCATGTATTTGGGCATGCCTGCAATACGGAAAAGATTCAGGAAATAGCCTATAAGTATAATCTTAAGGTAATATATGATGCAGCCCATAGTTTCGGAGTCAAGTACAAGGGAATAGGAATTGGTAATTATGGAGATGCCTCCATCTTTTCCTTTCATGCAACTAAAGTTTTCAATACTATTGAAGGCGGTTGCGTAGTATGCAATAACCACGAAATCTATGAGAAACTTTACAATTTGAAAAATTTTGGAATAAGAGGTGAGGAACTGGTTGTATCTGTGGGAGCAAATTCCAAGATGAATGAATTTTCGGCAATAATGGGCCTTTGTAATTTAAAACGACATGACATTGCTATTGAGGGAAGAAAGAGGGCTTTCAAGCTGTACAGACAGAAATTGCTAGGTGTAGCAGGTATAAGCTTTTTTGAAGAGCAATCTGATGTGACGCGAAATTACGCCTATTTCCCTGTAATCATTGGTGATGAACTTGGCGGAAGAGATGCTTTGTATGACAAACTTAAGAAAGAAGGTATTTATTCTAGAAAGTATTTTTATCCACTTACCTCTGATCAGGCCTGCTTTAAGAATAAGTACAGAAATGCAGCGCTTGATGTGGCAAGGAGCCTTTCAGACCAGGTTTTGGTGCTTCCCATGTATGAGGAGCTCTCGAAAGAAGATATCGAGAGGATCTGCGAATGCATACTCCAGTGAAGGTTAGTGTTGTACTTATTACCTACAATCAAAAGAAATATGTGAGGGAAGCCCTCGAAAGCATTTTGATGCAGCACACCTCTTTTCCAATCGAGGTGCTTGTTTCAGATGATGCCTCAACTGATGGAACCGCTCAGATTTTGCGTGATATGAAAAAAAAATATGAAGGCAGATTCTCTTTATTTGTAAGAAGACACAATAGTGGGGCTACAAGGAATGCATATGCAATGTTAAAGCGATGCAATGGTGATTATATTGCCTCTCTTGAAGGTGATGACAGGTGGACTGACCGGAATTTTTTGGAAAGAGCAGTTAAGTTCCTTGAGGATAACAACGGATTTATTGGAGTTCAGGATAAGTGCAGAGTTATAGATACTAATTCGAATCCGATTATTGACCAGAAAATGTTTAAGGGCAAGGATTTCTGGAAATATGATGGACAGGAATATACGGTCAATGAATTCTGCAAATGGAAGATGCCGGGGCATATATCAGGCCTTGTTTACAGGAATATATATAGGGATACGCCGGGCGACTATTCAGTGATCGCTAAAATGCATCCTATGGTGGGAGATCGAACCATAATTATGGAGCTAGTGGTAAGGGGGCCAATCTACTGTACCAATCACGTATCAATGGATTATAGGCTTAACTTGATACAGGGTGGTGTGAACTGGATGGCGGATCAACATAGTAAGAATAATAGATTTCAGGAATATACACATATCTGCCGAATTGCCGGGTATATGAAGAGTCACTTTAACCACAAAATATCCTTTGCTTCTCTTAAACGAAGTAAGATTGCTGCCGCTGCCATTGTTTACATGAACGACAGAGCATCAGAAAATTTTAAAGCTCTGAAAAAAATAATTATATATGAAAACCATCCTGTAAGAGATGCTTTGATAGCACTTTTTGCAGTTTGTCAGAAAAAAATATGGATAATCATGGGGAGGCCGGAACACAGAGTATGGATATAGATTACAAATGCATGGTCAGTGTTTCTCTTCTTACCTATAACCATGAAGATTATATTAAACAGTGCCTTGACGGAATAATAGCCCAGAAGGTTAATTTCTCCTATGAGGTCATAGTGGGAGATGATTGTTCCTCGGACGGAACAAGGCAGATACTCGAGGAATATAAGGATAAATATCCGGATGTTTTCAAACTCGTTCTACGGAAAAAAAATCTCGGTGTAACAAAGAATTTATATGATGTACTAAAACGCTGTAAAGGAAAGTATATTGCAGGGCTTGAAGGTGATGACTACTGGATAGATGAGAATAAGCTCCAGATGCAGGTGGATTTTTTAGAGAGTAATCCACAGTACATTGGATGCGCTCATGAAGTAATGATGATAGACGAGTTTGGCAAGGAGTGGTACTTTAGCAAGCATTATCTCGAGGGACGGCACTGGACCTTTAATAAAGAGGTGTATACCTTTAGGGATTTTGAGAAGTTTGCGCTTCCGGGCCAGGGTTCTACTTACCTTTATCGAAATATTTTTTTGCAACCTGAACATGATTATTCAATTATTGAGACAGCAAGTCCCGCTGTAGGAGACATGACACTGCTTATGCTGACTTCCGCCAAAGGTGATTGGTATTTTATGAGAGGTGTTACCATGACCTGCTATAGGTATGTGACTACTCTGGGCAAGCAAAACTGGGCTAGCTGGATACGTACAAGGAACAGATGTGATGTGGATTATGCCTTTAGGGAGAAGTTGGAGGATTATTCCAATAAAGTTCTAAAAATCCCCCTAAATCTGAAAGATCAGAAATTTGACATGTTCCATAGTGCATTGGAATGGTATCGCTGGGGTAAGTGGGAGGATGACAGAGAAATCCTTGTTAATCTGAATAAGAAGTTGGAGCCCAAGTATTATTACTATGGCAGAGAACTAGCTCTTTTGATAAAGCGTAAGATTCTGAGTCCTACCATTGCTTATGCCATAAAAACCGGTGAAATCGAAACTAATGATCCGATATTGAAAAAGGGAAGATGGCATGAATTCAAAAAAGCCACTAAAGGCAGGACCATAGTTGCTTTCGGTGGAGGAGCCGGATTTGACGAGTTTCTGGATAAATATGGTAAGCGTTTCAATGTACCGGTTATACTAGATAATTCTGTAAAAAATCAAAATGGGGAATATATAAACTATTCAAACTATAAAAATTTATGGGCAGACAAATATGATTTTGCCCAAGTGCTTTCACCAGCGGTAGTCAGAGACTGGGATAAAGATAAGTTTGTTGTACTAATTACCAGCACTTTGTATAAAGACGAGATGGCCAAACAACTTCGGAATATGGGCTTTACCGCTTATTTTGCTTTCGGTTGCATGGAAAGAAAACGGCTTGTATACAGAATACTATGGAAAAATTTGAAAAAGTGGGGGGATAAATAATGAAGCTAGGAATAATGCAGCCCTATTTTTTCCCTTATATTGGATACTGGCAACTGATAAATGTCGTGGACACGTATGTACTGTTTGATGATGTAAATTTCATCAATCGAGGATGGATACACAGAAACCGAATCCTTATAAACGGAGAGCCTTCCTTTATCAACGTTCCAATGATTGGAGCAAGCCAAAATAAGAAAATTAACGAAATTGAAGTCAATAATGATGAAAAGATGGTAAGAGCGAATCTTAATAAGCTACAGTCTGCATATGGTAAGGCGCCAGAGTTTAAAGGAGTTTTCCCTGTAATTGAGGATATATTACGCTGTGAAAAGCCGGATCTGGCTTCCTATAATACTTATCTTATAAACAAGGTGAGGGATTATCTTGGTATAGACACTGAGATAATCAGATCTTCCGAAATTAATAAAAATGGAAAACTTAAGGCTCAGGCTAAGATACTTGATATATGCAATATATTGGGTGCTGACATCTATGTGAATGCAATTGGCGGGCGTGAGCTTTATGACCAACAAGCCTTTGACGAACGTGGAATTGAACTTAAGTTTTTGCAGCCCGGCAATATATGCTACAGGCAGTTTGACAATGTCTTTGTGGGAAGTCTGTCCATTATTGATGTGATGATGTTTAACACTCCGGACAGAATACGACAGATGCTTGAGATTTGCAAATTGGTAGATTGAATAAGGTTTAACCTGTATAAGGATAAAAAAGGAGCATATGGATAAAAAGAGAGTTCTGATTTTTCCTGCCGGAGCAGAAAATGCGCTGGAAATATATGATTCACTTAGGTACAACGTGAATGTTGAAGTATTTGGGGCATCAGGCAAGATGGATTTTGCAGAATATCAATATGATAAGGAACACTACATTGAAGGGGATTTCTACTACAAAAATCCAGAATTTATAGATGAGTTCAATGGAGTAATCAAGAAATACGCAATAGATGTTGTGATTCCAACCCATGATGATCTGGCACTCTTCTTAGCTGAAAATAGGGAAAAGTTTGATGCAAAGATATTGGTAGCCGATGCGGAGACTGCTCGAATCTGCAGAAGTAAACAGCAAACCTATGAAGTGTTTTCTGCTGAAACTTTTTGCCCTGTTTTATATAAGAATATATCAGAAATAAAACCAGGCGATTATCCGCTTTTTTACAAGCCCGACAAGGCTTCCGGCGCTGTCGGCACACATGTAATAGCATGTGAAGATGAACTGGAATCGGCTTTGTTTAGCAATGAAGGTATCCTGTGCAAATATCTTCCTGGTACAGAACTTACAGTTGACTGCTTTACTAATCGAAGAGGAAAACTACTTTTTGCAGGGGCCAGGACGAGGGACCGAATAGTTCATGGAATTGCCTATAGGTCTACAACTGTTAAGCTGTCTGATGAAATATACAATATTGCTGAGATTATAAATAAAAAACTGAGTTTTTTCGGAGCCTGGTATTTTCAGGTGAGACAGGATGAAGATTGTAAATATAAGCTTCTTGAGATATCCTGCAGGCAGGCTAGCGGTATGAACCTCTATAGACATAAGGGTATAAACTTTCCAATGTTGGGAATTTTTGAACTGTTTGGCGTTGATACATCATTCGTAATGCTTGATTTCGAGATTCAGATGGAAAGAAGACTATCTGCAAGATTCAGATTCGATCTTTATTATGAAACTGTATACATTGATTTTGATGACACGTTAGTTGTAAACGACAGAGTTTGCCCGGTGACAATACAGTTTCTTTTCCAATGTATAGATGAAGGAAAACGAATAGTTCTCTTGACCAGACATGAAGGAGAACTTGGAGAAATACTGTCTAAGCACAGGCTCAGTGAAGGACTGTTTGATAAGATAATTCACATCACCTTTGATGAAGATAAGACTGATTTTATTAAGCCTGATAATACCATTCTTATAGACAACAGCTTTGCGGAGAGAAAGCTGATAAGTGACAGGTTCTCTATACCTGTATTTGATGTGGACATGATTGATATGCTGCTAAAAAAGTAATGAAGCTTCCTGAATTTATAGAAAAGAGTCTGGATGAGTATGGTTTTGACAGTGTTGTTTTACGACCTGTATATAACTAGAACAATTTGTCTGAATAAGAGTATTGGTTCAAGGATATCCTTAATCTACTTCATCCGTACCATGAAGAGTATAAACGTATTATTAATATGCCAATTATAAAGGATAATCCAATGTTTTTATAACTTTGGAGGTGAAACGACGCATGAACCCAAGCCTATGCTGGGCTGCGGGAGCATGGAGACTATCAGGGGAGTCGCTTATGGTAAATTGTTAAGAACCTGGCTTGGGATAGATAATGCTATCAGCTGATGACATTTTAGGGCTTTGAAAGCTTAGGAGTTTACGTGCACTAGGAGTTTTATATGAATCAGGATAAAAATAGCATGAAATACTACATATTTGGTGCACATTCCAGGGGACAGACGTTGAAAACTTATCTGAAATGGCTTCACCAAGATTGGGAGATACTGGGTTTTTTATATGACAACGATGAGAAAAACCCAAAAGAAATTGACAGTATACCTGTGATCAGGCTGACATCAGCTGGTCAGAATGATAAAGAAGAATGTTTTGATGGTTCTGATTGTATTACAAGCCTTAGCGACCGAGAGAATTTCAGCAAGCTCGATACCGATGCAGATGTTTACGTTGGAACAAGGGGAATAAATTTCGATCATGCCCTGTTAATTTTAAATGCTGCCGGATTTAAACACGTTTTTTTCTACGATCAGAAGCTTGATACTGAACTGCGGAATCTATTTGTCCCTAAGTACTTTGAGGCGCAGGGACGGAAGTTCATAAGGCTTGATGATTATATGCCGGAAGACAGACATGATGCAGACAATAGTGTAAATGTTGAACTCGTTCAAGATTGCAGCGTGGCTAAGAAAACAGCTGAAAGTAATCATGTCGTTTATATTGTTAAATCAGCATACGATAAAGATTTAGTTGATAATAGACCACTTTTTTCATATGAGCGATATATTCAGGCGGGAAAGGCACTTTCTGAGAAAAGACTTGAAGAATGCTCGTTTTTTGATGATAAAGCTGACAACATCTCAATGCTGAACAGGCAGTTTTGCGAGCTTACGGCCATGTACTGGATATGGAAGAACGCTAAGGCAGATGTTGTTGGTTTGGAGCAGTATAGGAGGCGCTTTTTACTTCCGGAGGATTGGCATAGTGCGTTTGATTCTGGTCATATTGATGCAGTATTACCGGTTCCTTTATATGTTCATCCGAGTCTTGCACAGAACTATAGAGACAGGCATACAGTAAAGACTTGGGAAGTAATGCTGGATGAACTGAAAAGGTATCCGGAAATGATCATAGAAGCTGAGGATTTCTTTGAAAACAATGGTTGCTACAGTCCGTGTAATATGCTGATTGCAAAAAAGGAAGTTCTTGATGAACTATGTACATGGCTTTTCCCAATACTCTTTAAAGTGACAGATAAGATTGGGCAGATGGCCGATTCTTATCAGAACAGATACCCGGGCTTTTTATCTGAAAGGCTGATATCTTACTGGTTCTACCATAAGCGGAATGTGTTGAAGGTAGTATATGCAGATAAAGTATTTTTGACATAAATTCTAAATCAGATTTATAAGTTGCCGC
>JAEEGL011088742.1_pt1 | contig 14560 bp, 9 predicted proteins | sample 9134231 | NCBI WGS metagenome assembly JAEEGL01 (sample SAMN16246548, study PRJNA631951) | gut metagenome | biome: gut microbiome; feature: rumen; material: fiber-attached | host: Bos | place: Iran: Karaj | collected 2018-10
CAAAGAAAAACAAAACAGAACAACGAAGTATAAAAAAGTACATGAAAGTACATATACGAATAACACGGTACAGAACATAACAAAGAAATTCAAAATATAACATACAAATTCGAATCACAACAAAGAAATAAATTATACAACACATAAATACAATAAAATACATTGTAATACAAAGAAAAACATAATAATACAGAAAAGCTCAGATAAATACATTAAAGGATATATAAATACATTAAAGAATATATAAATACATTATTATATCATTAGGTAAAAACCCAAACAGATTAATTGTATGAAGTACAGAGATATACAATAAAAAACAGTAAAGAGCAAAGATGAATATAGAAATGCCTGAGAACATTAAAACTATAAAATAAATGTACAAATAAATACAATTATAAACACGATAATACATATTAAAAACAAAGTAAAAAAGTAAATATAATAGGACATAAATACATAAATTCATAGGGATACAGTAGAAATCAAAGTAATATTGATTAATACAGAGTAATACTAATTAGTACAGATAAACACTCAGGAAAACAATACAATACAAACAACTACAAAATAAATCTAAGAAATACATTAATATACATAAAAGAACAAACAAATATTTACAAAAACAGAATGAAGCATGAAAATATTGAGATGTATAAAAACATATATTTATGAAATATATAATATAGCAAAATACGTTAATGTATTTTAAAGAATAAAGATGTTAATTTGAGTATAAAAATGGATATTGAAATATTTATGTAAACGTGATAATATTTATTTGTATAAATAATTATTTTTATGAACATTAAGGTGTTTGAGGGAACATCTAAGTTCATTTATGAACAATATAATTAATAAGGGGTGAAAAAATGATTAAGATTGCTATTGCCAACCAGAAGGGTGGTGTTGGCAAAACTACTACAGCGATAAATATCGCTGATGCCTTGGTACGCTGCGGTTACCGGGTCTTATTTGTTGACATGGATCCGCAGTGCAATTCTACTTCGTCTTATCAGGCGCAGATCGAAGATACATATACGATATACGATCTCATGAATGAAAAATGTAATACGAGAGACGCAATTCAGCAAGCGCAGCTGGGCGATATTATTGCAGGAGATCCGCATCTTCCTGAGGATGAGAGTAAATTCTTGTCCAAAATCGGTGGATTTGAAATCCTGCGGAATGCATTAAGTGAAGTGGAAAATGATTATGATTATGTAATCATGGATACACCGCCTAATCTTGGGATATTTATGGTCAATGCTCTGGTTGCTGCAACCGGTGTAATTATGCCGTTGAGAGCAGAAAAATATGCAATTGATGGATTGGCCAGGCTTATGGAGACAATAAAAGATGTACAGAAGCACGGAAATCCGGAACTTGTGATATACGGGGTGCTTATGACGGCCTATGATGTAAGAAACCTTCTCGACAAGGAAATATGGCAAATACTGCCGGAAACAGGCGTAAATTACGGCTTTCCGGTTTTCAAAACACCCGTTAGGATATGCCAGGCGGTAAAGGAAGCACAGGCGGAAAACGCTTCTTTGTATGATATGAGTCCTAACTGTAACGCTGCAATAGACTATGTAAATATTGTAAAGGAATTATTGGGGGAGGATTGAAATGGCTAAAGAAAGAAAGAGTGCAGTGTCATTATTTGCTGATATGGGAAAAAACAGAGATACAACGACCGAAGCGGTCAGCGCTGAGAGTGGAGAAATAGCGAGCCAGCCCGCCGGTCAATATGATAAAAATGCAGAAAATGCAGAAAATATGGGGCTTATTTTAGAAAACGAAGAAGATATGCGTGAAGAAAAGCCCGCCATATTGACTAGTGAAGACAATAATACAAAAGTAAAGAAAAATGAAAGTGAAATAATAACGGACGATATACAAAGTGAAGAAAGCTATGACGGATCAGATAAAACCGAAAGTCACACAACCGATTATTTACCGGAGGAAGCACCCAGAAAAAGGGGCAGGAAGCCGTCGAAGGACACCCAGGAATTCCAGCATATTCATATAGCGCTTCCACTTGATGTATATGAGAAGCTTGAGATTGGTAAAAAAGCTTATTATAACAATAAAACCATATATATAAGAAATTTGATAATTAATGATTATGAGAAAAACAAGGAAATATATGAGAATTTACCTACAATCAGGTAAGCATTTGCGGGGATGGAAAAAGTAAAGTGAGCAATGGAGGACAAAAAATGATGGATAAAGATGAAAAAACCGAAAGCATGAAGGATTATGAAAGGGAACTTGAAGCTTCTTTTCGTACCATTTGTGAGGGTGATGTTATAAAAGGTACAGTTATAGATGTTACCGATGAGGAAGTGACATTGGATCTCCGGTATTACACTCAGGGTGTTATAAAGTCAGAAGATTTGAGTGAAGATCCTGATTTTTCAATTCTCGATGATATAAAAATAGGGGATGAAATAGAAGCGACTGTTATTAAAACGGATGATGGGAATGGGAATATACTTCTTTCAAAGAAAGAAGCGAATGCGATCCTTGCGTGGGACGTTCTCAAGCAATATATGTCCGAAAAACGTAATCTTGATGTAAAGGTAATACAAACGGTAAAAAGCGGAGCTATAGCCTATGTAGAGGGTATTAGAGGCTTTATTCCAGCATCGCAGCTGGATATATCATATGTAGAGGATACAGACAGCTGCGTTAATCGTAAACTCACTGTGAGGATTACAGAAGTTAATGAGGGTTCACAGAAGCTTATTCTATCAGCCAAAGAGGTTTTAAAGGAGAAATTACAGGAAGAACATGATCATAAAATAGCTATGCTTATACCCGGAAGCATTGTAGAAGGCGTAGTAGAAAGCCTTCAGACATTTGGCGCTTTCGTTGATATAGGAGACGGATTGAGTGGTCTTGTTCATATATCGCAGATAAGTGAGTATAGGATAAAGAAGCCATCAGAGGTTCTTAAAGTGGGAGATAAGGTAAGGGTAAAGATTTTAAACACAAATGATGGAAAAATTAGTTTGAGTATCAAGGCCGCAGCTGAAGAGATGCCGGTGACAGAAGATGAAAGCAAAGAAGCGCAGATGTATTCATCGGGTGAAAGTATAGGCACAGGTCTTGGCGAACTTCTAAAAAATCTTAAATTGAATTGACTGAATATAATATATTGGATTTTGAATGCAAATTTATTGAAATTGACCCGATCATATTTGTTAGTAAGAATTCTATGCATAAGAACTGTTGACCGATTTGAGCTTTTTTGTTAATATGTTCGGCTAAAATCGAATTAATTTGTTCTGGATCTTCGACAATAAACAAATAATAGAATGCCAATTAAATAGACTCATCAGGACGATGAAATACAGAGATATATTAATGAGGATCCTCCGCGCTTCTGTAAGAAAGAAGAAAGATCTGTTTATAATGGATTGCATTTAAGAAATATTTTGACTGTATTAGTATAAAATCAGATCTGATTGTGTTGTTGTGTGCAAAATATTTTGAGTCTATAATACTCTATACAATCTGAATGAGATTAATATTTGTATGTGTTAATCGATAAGAGTATATGGTCATTATTTGTATAGCGAATCAAGTTGTCCTGCTCATTTAGATTGAATTGATTGAAGACCTGTTTACCGGTTTTATATATAAGATCCGAATAATAATATATTTTGGTCAAAATTAGGTTTATAATATACAATTTTGTAAGGAATATCATTGAAAGAAATGAGCTGGGAAAATAAGTAATTCTATATTGCTCTTTTCTTTTGAAGTTGAATTTCTGACGGTATACTTATAACCAAAGATCTTGATTTATTTTTCTAATCAGAATACTGTTAAAACACTAAAAATTATGAAGTCAATATATCTGGAAAAAAGCATGGATATATTAGAAAAATGACTAATCAAATCAGAGAAATATTTAAGAATTTGTTCAGTATTGGAATCGATCAGATGAGATATGAATGAATTTCGAATTTTAGATTATTAAAGGAAGAATTGACAATCATGATTTTTGTACGCGATTTTTCTTTTTTAAGAATCGGTCATTATCATAATGATAATATGGAAAATATATTGGAATCAAATATAAGAAATTCTCAGTTTAATAATCATAAAGAAATTATTACAGGTCAAGAAAAGATGCTCGAAGTAAAATGAATAATATGAGAGATACGAATGACTTTAATGGATTTTTTAAACTGGGAATTAGATCCCGGATGGATAACGTAGAATCGATTTGCTCAATTATAGTATGAGTTTTAAATTTGCTCTTGACTTTTAATGAAAATAGTATAAAGTATTATAATATAAAGTATGAAAATGTAAGGAAGTTAACAGTAACAAGATTGACTTAATCAAAGATAAGAAAATTTAAACCAATAGGGTCCTGATTAGACAAAAGATATATTATATAAGAATAATGAATTAAATAAGAAAAGGTATCTGATTCTTTCAGTCAGTGAACTTTCCAAACAGGAGACTGGTTTATTGTATATTATATATTTTGGTTTAGACTTAAGATCCTGATTGTCCGGATGGTGTATTATCGAATAATAAAATACCTTGTGAAGAATCTTAAAGAAAAAAGTATCTGCGAAAATCCTATTTGAATAGGGTCAGTCATTATATGAATTTATGTTAATCGAATAGAATTTCGTTTTGTTCGAGAAAATATAAAAAGAATACTTGGATACAATGAATGTGCGTTCGATATACGAACGTCTATTTGAAATTCAGAACATTTGTTCGCATTTTATTGAATAGAATATATTTTCTGTTGAATTGCGATTTTCATACAGAATATACGTTTGGATTATATTGAATATAGATGCCATAGGATCGATGATCAAACGAATGCTGCCGGGCTAAATAGAATGTGATTGTAATTGAATTGATAAAGTAGATTTCAAAGTTTTAAAAGTCTCTGTTTTGTGAACAGAGACTTTTTCAAAGTACTTTACATAAATGGGAAATTATAAAATCGAATTGACTTATTTTTGCTTTATGTTTGTGCGGATCAAGAGAAAACATTTCATTAGAAAATATTTTCGAATCAAAAAGAATATGCGGATTAAGATTATTTAATATTTACTTATAGAATAAAAATTCTATAAAGTATCTTTTTGGATTACAATTCTAAACATATGTTTTAAATCCATCAAAGAATTGAATATAAAAGAATTATATTTGCTTAGAAAAAGTAGAGATGCCTGATCGATCAATGTTTGGGATGGGCTTTTTTTGCTGAAAATTATGTAAACTATATTGGAAAAGAAAACAAGCTTCGTTCCGGAACATTGTATAGTTAGATTTTTGCCTGCAGGTAGAATAAATAAGAAAAAATATGTGCGATATTCTTTAATCATAAATAGTCCGGAAAGCCATAATGATTCATAAAACTGTATAGAAAATGAATAGATATAATACGAGAAAATCAGGAAATATGTTAAAGAATCCAGTCATTATTCAAACGGTAAATAAGAAAAAATATTATGGAATAATGAAAATTTGCTTATTTTATAAATTGATAAATCTAAGAAACTATATGACAGATCTTTGGATGTGAAAAAGAAATTGACCCGAAATTAAAAAGTATTAAGGCGTCTGGTTGATAAAATTAATCCATGTTAGTTTCGCCGGATATAGAAGTAAACTATTAAATATAATCATATAATAGTCTGTACATTAATATACATGTAAATACAAATAAATAGAGAAAGTAGATGGTTTAATATTTTGAAAACAAAGGCTCCTTATAAGATAAGTAAAACATCAATTGGTCAAATTAATAATTAAGACAATAACGATGAATTTGTATTCTAAAGTCAATTTGATTAAAAATATTTAAAACCGGCTTTGGATTTATAATTCTGGTTGATAAACAGATAAACGGATCTTTATAGGATTTATCAGTCGATATTAATTGACGTTGCCCAAGTAGGTCCATGTATGAATGTACAAATTTACGATGAGTTATGTGAATTATGTGGGATGAAGAGCAATTAAATTCGATAGAGAGTCGAAAGCCTATTCGATTATAATGACTGTTTTAACAGTGAGTTTCAAACGGAAAGGAAATTGGTAATAGTTGGTCTATGGACTAAAAGAAGAATCGGTAACAGGTAGTAAGATATTTGGTAAATCAATCCCTATGAGTTCGGTAATAGAAAACTATTTGGGTCAAGTTGTACAGACGAAAAAAAGAAAGTAAATTATAGATAAGAACTGATTAACTAATTTGAATTGGTATGAATAAATATATGATCTTATAAACGGTCAACAAATATAAAGTATAAACAGAAATATTTAGGATATTCTCTTTTGCTCGTTTTCGTTTGTTTTCATATGATGAATATAAAGATACTATATTTGAATAAACCGGGTCGGTAATGTTGCATTAACATTTATTTTTCGGAACAACACCTGGAAAGATATTTCGTGTATTCATGGTCAAGAAATAATCTGCAAAATCTGATAGTATAGGATTGTCTTGAAGGTGGATAGATATAAGTTTATGAGAACCAAATAAAAAGGAAGAGACCGAATAATATAATGAGTTGCGACCGGAATAGAAAATGATATACAGTCAAATAAGTGAACTATAAAGGCATAATCAAATGAATAATGAGTTATACTATAATATACTGCAGATAATGATCTGGAAAGCAGGGCAAGCATGGCTGCAAAGAGATTTAGAAATGACCAAGTATTTAAGTCTATAGTAATTTGAGGATTTTATTGACTTGATAATATAAGGAGAAATAAATCTGGATTTTGATGAAATTGACTCTGGATTAACGATGGTTTGGCTCTGGTCAATGAAGTTAAAAATGAGTGAGAAAAGATGATTTTGAGGGTTGAAAAATAAGAGTATTTCGAGTAAAATATAGAAAAATGTAAATCAGATCCGCCTGAAGGAGAAGCATTTATATCGGATATGATAAGGCAGGCCCAATGACCTTCTAAAAAATGAACTGAATTTGGCAGAATAAATAGCGGGTGATATAATTAGGGAAGCGGTTGCTTGTCTTACTTTGATCGGTGATGTGGTTTGCTCTTGGATCAGATGAGGCGAAATGGAGATGCAAATTTTAGAAAAGATTCACGACAAGAAAACCGACATTAAAATGACGACAGGTATACAAAAGGAAATAAATGAATACTAAACACAAATCGTGGTAATGTGACGTAATCATAACATGTACTTTTTATCGTCAGACCAACTTGAAGAGAATATCAAGAATAAGAATGAAAAATTAATCTGGATAGAAATCTGAAAAAATATATAACACAAGGTATGGTTTTGCTGGTTTTACACATTGATTAGATCTGAACTGAGGCCACGAGATAAAGTAACGACAGATATGTAAAAGTGTAAAACGAAGTGAGCTTGTATTAAGCCATAGAGACGGAATGGTTTTGTTACATATATAATCGTATGAAAACTACTGTAAAGAGACATTTGGATTGACTTTTTGAATTTGATCTATCAATAAGTTATTTCAGATATTGACTTAATGATACTTTGAAAATCAGAAAGTTGGTTTTGCGCTGCTTTATGAAAAATATCATCGGAATAGTAATGACTGAAATGGACATTTGACGATTTGCTTGAGTTGCTATTACCTGGAGTGATATAGAAAATGATTGCAAGATTTCTGATCTGGAACCATTTAAGTCTATACAATTAAATAAATGAACCATAAATCAAAAATAATCAAAAGAGTAAAAACCGGAAATTGAAATATTGATCAGGGCAGATAGGATTAGTATTTCATTTGCAGATGACTTCCGGTTTTGTAAATTTTGAGAGATAATATAAAGTATAATGGTCATATGTATTTGTATATATAAATAATTATATAAATAATTTTGAGTAATGAATATGGTCAATTATATTAGCTGATTGTTGCTATAGACCATCGTTAAAACTATTAGAAGTTTTGAGTCAGCATAATTAATCTTAAAAGAAAGATGTATAGGGTCAAAATCGATACTGTCTATATTAAATTGATCAAATTCATAATGATCACAAATTTGTTTTTTGATTCAATATAGACTGCGGTAAAGGAATCGAAATCAGTAGAATTTTTAGTTGATTTATATGATGTCTTTTTATGAGAAGTGTTAGTCAATATAAGTAGTTATGTTTTTTGTCCAAATGTGAAATAAGTATATCTCTGATTAACGGGTCAATTTAAATCAGTAGACATTTCCATGAGTTAGCTGCAAAGATTTGAAAATAGTATGAAATATATGAATTTATCCGGAGCCGTATACAGGTTAATAAATTGATTAGGAACGATATTCTATGAAAGACAGTTTTGATAATAGGATCTTTGGATTATATTCAAAAGTCAAAATGCAAAGAAATTATTAGACTAATAAGAGTTTAGAATTTGATATTAAATTTATATTCACAAAATAAATACTTTATATATGGTCAACTTTATCGTATGAAATTGTTTGTACTGAAAGCCTTACCAGAGACGTTAATAATGACTCTGGTAATATTGGTAATCAGATACGGATATAGTGAAAGAAAAGAAGATCCTTCTTAAAAAAGTTTCTACTTGACATTTTGAAAAAATGATATAAAGTATATATTAAGAGAAGGGTTGAAGTACCTATTAAGAAAAGATATCAAACATATAAACTCTTTTTTTGTAATATGGGATATCAAACATATAAACTTTGTATTATATAGAGTTGACTTATTATAGTTTGTATTACCTGACTGAACATAATACATTATATACTTCAGGTTCGACTGAATAGTATTTGAAATTCTGCTTTGAAGATGACAGGAATTCCAGTATTATATAAGAAGAGATAAGAGCTGTGTTTAAATAGAAGAAATCAATTTGGTTAATGAAGTGAAATTTGAATTCGGTTACGGAGGGCAATGCTTTTGACCGACATTGTCGATATAGAATTAAAATAGGATTGAGATAAGAAAAGAATTAAATCCAATGATAAAAATATATTTATAAAAGAAGGGATTTGTAACGATCTAACAGTTGTCAACATTAATTTCGGATAAAAGAAAAGTATTAGAAAATTTGTTTGTAGAATATAAATTCTTTGTATTTTGAAATCAGGATTTATCTTTGAAAATATGTTCAAGAGTGAATAAACATTCGACGTGTATGATCGGTATTACTACTATTATAATTGCTGGTTTTGTGGTCGTGTTTTTTTCGAACATATAGTGGGTTTTTGTATATCGAAAATTTTATCGAAATCATAAATCAGGAAATATTAATACCTGATAATACACATTTGTTGCACATGACAACACAATACTGAATATAATCCTTTCGGCTAAACTGAAATTCCTCTGATTATAAATTACATATATCTTTCGAACGTAATTTTGTTTTGATAATCTAAACACATCTAAAATACCTGTCATAGAACATAATGTTCAGAAAGGATATATAAATATCATCAAATAGAATATCAGTTCAGATTCTAAAATTAATTTCATTTATATTTTAATCAAAAACATATCGAAAAGATATTCGAATTCCGAATTATTGTTCTTAAAATTCTTTGTTATTTATTCCCGGGATCAGTAAAAAAGTATTGTTGAATTTTTCATTATTTCTATTACTGAAAAATGTAATAGAAATAATTTTAATATGTAAAATTCATCTGTTGATTCCGGGACCTGCATAGAACAAATATGAAAATATCTCAAACAATATATAATGAAAAAGCATTCTGAAAAAACCAGAAAAGAAAATTTTTTGGATCAAAATACGAGCCGGAGCAGCAAAAAACTTAAGAGTAATTTCGTGTGAAATAATATAAATATATTATGGCAATAAGTATAAATGATTTGAACTTATTGACGAAAGCTGAGTACTTTTTGCGTTTGTTTTGATCGGAATAATTATAATAAATTGACTATATATTAATAATTATATGACTGGAATTTATATTCAAATAATATGGAGACTGATTTTGGAAATTGTATTATGATGGTTATTGAGGAGTTATTTTGTATGTACTGATATGTACATCTAAATACATATAAAAGTAATGATTTTATAAATGTTTGTTTTCGAAGTATAGGTTGAGATGTGAAATCTTAACAATTAATATTGACTTGAAATTTGCAATGAAAAGAGAAGATGAATTCTTAAGAGAATTTTTATCTTTTTTTGATTATCTATACCGGGTCAACTTTTGGCTTATATTTATTTGTTCTTTATAAAGAATTGAATATTACCGGGTTAATATATAAAACCATTAAAAGGTCAATTGGACAAAAACAGAAAAGAAATTGATGTGTAATCAGGAGTGAAGTCTGGATGATGAGTAGTAAAATGCGATATAGAGTCGAATGTAGTTTCGGAAATCTGACTTAAAAAACATCCGATCTATAGAGCATAAAGATCTTGTTCTATTGAAAATTTGCATAGGCTGAACGAAATCACTATGCAGTCGATAACTGAAAGAAATAGTTTGAGATAATTAGAGAATTATGGTTAATGCATCTGTGGAAAAATTGAGTTCCATGTTTACCTGGACTACCGGTATTAATGTGCTTGATAAATGAAAGGTCGATTCTATGAGATTTAAATTAATCGATCGGGATACAAAAATATTGATAGTTCCTTTTGATTGAGCAGATGTATTTGAGTTCTGAATATGTATGATGGTCAATTATGTGGATGTATAGTAATGGATTTTTGTTATGATTGTTCCTTTATGATCAATAAATAAAATGTTTGAATATTGGCAATATTTGTTATACAAAAAATGGTCGAAATACTTGGGATAAATAAGGGCTTCCTGATTGTATGGATGAGTAAAAAACACAGAAATTCAAGTCAGTATAATATCATGCTACTGAATGTAGACTAAATGAATGTGAATTGGAACCTGAGCAAAAACTGATTAAATTTCATATTTTGAAGAACACTGACGAATTTAAAACAGAAAATGACTTGAACAGTAAATTGTTTCAAGTCATTCATTTACAGAAGTATATCTGGAAATTGTTTTGTATAATACTTTTGGTATTGATGAATACATAAATTAATATTTTACTGTATGTAGAAAGAACTTTTAATTGTTTTTGCAGATGATATTGTGGCTTGTAGAAATCATCCGAAATGAATATATTTAAGGATTTGGATATTGACCAGATAGAAAGAGGCGTATTTATACTTGGAAAACATTATTGACCAAGAACGAGATCCAAAAGCTGTGCAGTACACCATGAAACAGGGAGGAGAGGACGGAAAATCAAAATCCTGTTGAAAAAAGCTGCTGCATTTAAGAATGTTTCGTAATAAATAGAAACACGTGATATATATTTAGGTTTTCCTGTCTTGGAGAAACATGAAATTAGTTGATAAAGTTATGGTCAAGGTAGTAAAATAACCATATGAATAAAATGAAGATCTGAATTATTTGGATTATAATTCTTTCGAGAAAATAAGATATGGCTGATATTTATATACTCATAAAGACAATCAAAAACGAATTAAAGCATATGAAAATGTATCTGATCTTTTCCTTGATGATATGTCTTATGCTGACGGCGTGTGAAGGTAGAAATAACTTAGCTGATGAATTAAATGAAGAAAGGCAAGTTGAAGAGGCCGGAGGAAATGGAACAGAACTATCAAAAAATGAACCCCGGGCTGTAAAGGAAACAGTTGAGAATATCAACAGAGCGGGGAATGAAACAGGTAGTGAGCAGCACAGGAGCAATGGAAATATAAATGCCCAAAGGTTAGAAAACAAGATAGAGGATAGAGACAACAAGGATGATAGAGATGACAAGGATGATAGAGATGACAAGGATAATAGAGCTGACAAGGATGATAGAGATGATAAGGATTATGAAGATGCCAAAGATAATAAAAATGTCAGAGATGATGGAGATGACAAAGGCGACCGAACCGGAGTAAAGCTTGTTATGGTTGGTGATATTTTGCTTCATGATGCAGTTAATACGTGCTTTGAGAAAGAAAAGGGAGTGTATGACTATTCTCCTTTGTTTGAGCATACAAGGGATGAACTGACTTTGGCTGATATTGCAATAGTTAATCAGGAGGTTATTATTGGCGGAGAACAGTTGGGGATTACGGGGTATCCATCATTTAATGCTCCGTATGAAATAGGAGATGCATTGGCAGATGCGGGTTTCGATATTGTTTGTCATGCAACGAATCATGCGCTGGATCGCGGCAAGAAGGGACTCATAAACTGCATGGGATACTGGGGAAAGGAACATCCTGAGATAGAAGTTCTTGGAATACATGATTCAGAAGCTGACAGTGAAAAAATCTATATTTCGGAAGTAAACGGAATCAAGATAGCATTCCTTAACTATACATATGGAACCAATGGAATAAATCCCCCCGCCGGTATGAAGTGGTCAGTTGACCTTCTTAATGATAAGGAAAAGATTGAGCGTGATATAGAACGGGCTGAGGAGCTGGCTGATTTTACGGTAGTTTGTCCACACTGGGGAACTGAGTACAGTCTCCTTGAAAGCTCTGAACAGAAAGAATGGTCCCGCCTGTTTCTTGAGAACGGGGTTGACCTTGTCATAGGAACCCATCCGCATGTTATTGAACCGATAGAATGGTTGGAGGATGAGGAAAGCGGAAACAAAATGCTGGTTTATTACTCCTTGGGAAATTATGTAAACTGGACATCCGGAACGGGACATGGGGTCTCGAACAGAGTTATAGGGGGAATGGCAAGGGTGGATATAGGATTGGATGATACAGGGAGTGTTAAGATCATGGATTATGGAGTAGAAGCGCTTGTCTGTCATCTGATAAAGAAAAAAGGAGGAATAACAATATATCCTTTAAGTGAATATACTGATGATTTGGCAGCTGAAAATGAAATACTGAAACAGGATTCGGATTTTTCGCTTGAATATTGTGACAAATTGTGCGATGAAGTCTGGGGCGGTTTGTGGGAATGACGACTTTTATGGATGATTTAAAGAGAATGAATTACCCGTAAAACAGATAAAGAAAAATCTTAAAGGTATTGTTAATTATTGATCAAAGGTATATACTGTTTATTAGTCTAGACTAACATCAGAAAACATGCATTTGAAAATGGCTTATCGTTTGCAGCGGAAGAAGAGTCAGACATATCTTAAGACACGATAAATTAAGGCTGCATAGCCGGGAATAAATAAGATGACGGGTAAAACGGAGAACGTATCAATCGGAAAATCAAAAGAGGATTACCTGGAGGCAATCCTTATACAGATAAACAAAAACGGGACATGCAGGTCAACCGATGTTGCGGTACAGCTTGGTTTCTCTAAGCCCAGCGCCAGTATAGCATTAAAGAAGCTGGAGGAGGAAGGGTATATTGAAAGAGATGATGGCAGTATCCTTTTGACCGAAAAAGGAAAAGATATTGCCGGTAAAACATATAATAAGCACTCTTTTTTTAAGGAATGGCTTGTTATGGCCGGTGTAGATGATAAGGTAGCCGAAGAAGAGGCCTGTCAGATGGAGCATATCATATCTGAGGACAGCTTTAATAAAATAACGGCGTACCTTAAAAAACTCGACACCAGATTCTTGTGATAGTATTTTCGCCGAGACTCTGATGGTATATTACATCAGGAAGTATAACGAAGTCCGGTTGAGTAGCAGAACCGGAAGCTTCGTTTACTTTAAATATCAGGTTCGAAGCCGGGCATAAGCTGAAGCTTGAAGAGATTCTGAGCATGTTTCCTGTCGATCAGGTCTTTGGTTGCCGGATCATCGATAATGCCTTCTCGTATATACTTATCAAGAACTGCATAAGTGAAGCCCAGATTATCCTCGTCCGTTTTGCCGCAAAGTCCATCGGACGGAGTCTTGTCAACGAGATGGAGGGGGATGTCAAGCAGCCTGCCGATCTGTTTTACTTCGGTTACGGTCAGATGGGAAAGGGGACTGAAATCTCCGGCTGCATCTCCGTATCTTGTGCTGTATCCTACCCAGTCCTCCGAAAGATTACAGGTGTTTGCAACGCGCCCGTTGTGACACTGTGAAATGGCATATACGGTGGACATGCGGATCCTTGGAGGCAGGTTGATCCTTGACTGGTCGGTCACGACTATGTTTTTGCTTTCCATTTCATCTAATAAAGAAGAAACTGCGCCTGATATATCAATTGTATAGTTCCTTATCCCGAGATGCTCAACAACCTCTATGGAATCGGCTATGTCTGCCTGAATTCCATTAGGCATAAGAACACCTATAACGCGCTCTTTTCCGAGAGCGGCGACAAGCAGGGCAGCCGTTACGGTTGAATCTTTGCCTCCTGAAATACCGAGTACTCCCGGTGATTCGGGCCCGTTTTTGTTAAACCAGTCTCTTATCCATTCGATACATTCGTTCATTATTTTCTCTGCATTAAAAGTGTACATGATTATTTTCCTCTCCCGGATCGGCTGTTTATATAGAGCCGACAGTCTTATAACACTCTAACAATTATATCAGATTATATACGTCAGGTGTACACTTATTCTGAATAGTTGCGGAAATATGTTGGCTGAATCGGAAAAAAG
>JAEEGL013392637.1_pt1 | contig 14560 bp, 12 predicted proteins | sample 9134231 | NCBI WGS metagenome assembly JAEEGL01 (sample SAMN16246548, study PRJNA631951) | gut metagenome | biome: gut microbiome; feature: rumen; material: fiber-attached | host: Bos | place: Iran: Karaj | collected 2018-10
AAGGCCGTCCGCCACTACGCCAATTCCCCGCACAAACTCGTAAAGAACTGGCACACACCGATTCTCTGCATCCACGGCGGCTGCGATTTCCGCGTTCCCTATGACGAGGGCATGGCCGCTTTCAACGCCGCGCAGATGATGGGCGTCCCTTCGAAACTCATCGTCTTCCCGGAGGAGAACCACTGGATCCTCCAGCCGCAGAACGCGCTTTACTGGCACCGTTCGTACTTCGACTGGCTGAGCCGCTGGTTGAGCCAGTCGGAATAAAACTTTTACTTGTATTTGGCCTTCGGCCGGGCGGCAGAAGCCGCCTTGTCGCTGCGCTCCGCCCCCTCCGCAGGAGCACAGATTGACGGAGTCAGGAAATCTTAGAGTAGTCGGGGGCCATGTATTTGTCCTTGCGGAGTTCCGCGGCGAGCAGTACATTGGCCTCCGATTCCAGTGTGGGGTCCTTGTCGAGGATGTGCATCGCGTAGGAGCGGGCGTCGGACAGGATCTGGCCGTCCCGGGCGAGCGAGGCGATGTTGAGGCTGATGGGAAGGCCGGACTGCTGGGTGCCTTCCAGGTCGCCGGGCCCGCGCATCTTCATGTCCTCCTCGGCCAGGTCGAAGCCGTTCTCCGTCGCGCACATGAGGTCCAGCCGCTTCTGGCTCTCCTTGGAGACCTTCTGCCCCTTCATGAGGATGCAGTAGGACGCCTCCGAGCCCCGGCCGACGCGGCCGCGAAGCTGGTGCAACTGGCTGAGTCCGAAGCGTTCGGCGCTTTCGATGACCATGACGGAGGCGTTCGGGACATCGACGCCCACCTCGATGACGGTCGTCGAGACGAGGATGTTGGCGCGGCCCGCCGCGAAGGCGTCCATGTTGAAATTCTTCTCCTCGTTCGTCTGCTTGCCGTGGACGATGGCGACCTTGTACTGCGGCAGCGGGAAGGCCTCCACGATTTCCTCGTAGCCTTTTTCCAGGTTCTGGTAGTCCACCTTCTCGCTCTCGAAGATGAGCGGATAGACGACGAAGACCTGGCGGCCGAGCGCGATCTGGTCGCGCATGAACTTGTGGAGGGCGTAGCGCTTGTTCTCCCCGAACTGGCGCGTGACGACGGGCTTGCGTCCGGGCGGCATCTCGTCGATGACGGAGACGTCGAGGTCGCCGTAAAGCGTCATCGCCAGGGTACGCGGGATCGGCGTCGCGGTCATGACCAGCACGTGCGGCGGGACGCCGTCCGCGCCCTTGGCCCAGAGCCGGGAGCGCTGGTCCACGCCGAAGCGGTGCTGCTCGTCGATGATCGCGAGGCCGAGGCGCCGGAAGACGACGTTGTCCTCGATGAGCGCGTGGGTGCCGATGACCAGGCCGATCGAGCCGTCCCGCAGGCCGGCGTGGATCTTCCGGCGGGCGGCCGTCCCGGTCGATCCCGTCAGGAGGACGACCTGGACGCCGGTCGGCGCGAGGTAGCGCGAGATGTTTGCAAAATGCTGCTGGGTAAGGACTTCCGTCGGGGCCATCAGGCAGGCCTGGTAACCGTTGCCGATGGCCAGGAGGGCCGTCAGCACGGCGACCATCGTCTTGCCGCTCCCGACGTCGCCCTGCAGGAGCCGGTTCATCTGGCGCCCGCTGCGGAGGTCCTCCCGGATCTCCTTGATGACGCGTTTCTGGGCGCCGGTCAGCTGGTAGGGGAGGGCGTTGTAGCAGGCGTTGAATGCCGCGCCGACATGGGGCATCACGAGCCCGTTCTCGTTGCGGCTCCGGATGTATTTCTGTTTCAGGAGGGAGAGCTGCAGGAGGAACAGTTCCTCGAACTTGAGCCGGTAGGTGGCCTTGGCGAGGGCGTTCTGGTCCGTCGGGAAATGGATCTGGCGGAGAGCGAAGGTCAGCGGCACGAGTCCCTTTTCGCGGAGGATGTAGTCCGGCAGCGAGTCGTGCAGTTCCGGGAGCACGCCCCCGAGGGCGGCGGACATGAACTTGGTCATGACCTTGCCCGTGATGCCGGATGTCTTGAGTTTCTCCGTGCTGGTGTACACGCCGGTCAGGCCGCCCGTACCGACGTTTTCAGGCGCGTCCACCTCGGGATGGACGAGGTTGATCCGTCCGCTGAAGACGGTCGGCTTGCCGAAGAAGATGAAGGTCGCGCCCGGGACGATCCGGGTGACCATCCACTTGACGCCCTTGAAGAAGACGACCTCGATCTCGCCGGTCCCGTCCTCCACCATCGCGCTGAGGCGCATGCCGGCCCCCGCCTTCGCGGGGTCGACGGGCTTGCCTGCCTTGCCGAGGAGCTTGACGGAGCGGACCGTCGCGCGGATCTGGACATAGGCCTGGTCGGGGAGGAGGTCGGCGATGCGCTGGACGTTCGTCCGGTCGATGTAGCGGAAGGGATACAGGTGCAGCAGGTCCCCGACGGTCTCGATTCCGAGCTCGTTTTTCAGCAGCAGGGCCCGCTTCGGTCCCACGCCCGGGAGGTACTGTATGCCGGTCTCCAGCGTCATATTGGCAAAAATAACAAAAACTTTCGTATATTTGTTCCCTCTATGGAAAAGTTGGTCATTCAGAACGATGAATTCTTCGCCCGGGTGCGCGAACTGCTGGAGGAGGACCGCGAGGTCACCATCCCCGTCAAGGGATTCAGCATGCTGCCGTTCATCCGCGGCGAGCGCGACCTGGTCGTGCTGGAGCGGGCCCGTGAGGTCCGCCCGGACGACATCGTGCTTTTCCATGTCGGCCCGGCGGCGGGCGGCCGCTATGTGATGCACCGTGTCCTCAAGGTGGACGGCGACCGCCTGGAGATCCAGGGCGACGGCGTTCCGAAGAACCGGGAGCGCGTCCTCCGCGGACAGGTCTTCGGCCGTGCCATCTCGATCCTCCGGGACGGCGAGAAGGCGGTGGACCCCTATTCGCCCGCCGAACTCCGGAAGGTCCATCTCTGGCAGGCGCTCCGCCCCGTCCGGCGCTACCTGCTGTTCATCTACCGCCACCTGCCGTGGAACCGGCGCTGGCTGAAACCCCAATACCAGGCACTTACCCAAGAAAGCATATGAAAATCAAGGAAGGATTCATCATGAGGAGCCTCTGCGGCCAGAACGTCATCCAGGCCGTGGGTCCGAAGAACGTCAATTTCAGCAAGATCATCAGTCTCAACGAGACGGCCGCGTACCTGTTCGACAAGGTCAACGGAAAGGGAGAATTCACCCCCGAGGACCTGCGCGACCTGCTGACGGAGGCCTACGAGGTCGATGCCGAGACCGCGCTCGCCGACGCGAAGACCCTTTGCGGCCAGTGGGCGGAAGCCGGCATCCTCGAATGAGCCCGCTGGAAAGACGGTTCTTTTCCCTGCTCCGCGCCGGTCTCGGCGGCGGGGCGCCCGATGCTGCCCTGTTCACGCCCGATACCGACTGGGAGGCGCTCTACAAGCTGTCCTTCGAGCAGACGGTCGTCGGCCTGGTGACGGACGGCATCCACCGACTTCCGAAGGAATGCCTTCCGGCGCAGGAGGAACGGCTCGACCCGTTCCTGGGCGACCTGATGTTCACGGAGACGCGGAACGGCCAGCTGAACCGCGCCATCCCGAAACTGCTCCGGGCCCTCGCGGACCTGCCCGTCGCGGTCGTCAAGGGCCAGCCGGTCGGTCTCTGCTATCCGGACCCGCTCCGGCGGCAGCCCGGCGACATCGACCTTCTCCTGCCGCCGGACGCCTATCCCCGGGCGAAGGAAATTCTCCTCCCGAAAGCGACGAAAGTCGAGGAGGAATCGCCGGAGATCCTCCACCAGGGCATGTTCTTCGGCAGCGTCGAGGTGGAACTCCACGGGACCCTGTCCACGCTGATGTCTCCTTCCCTCGACCGAAAGATCAAGTCGCTGCAGGACAAGATGTTCCGCAGGGGCCTGTCAACCTGCGTCCTGGACGGCTCGCCCGTCACGGTGCCCGATGCGGACTTCAGCGCCGAGTACGAGTTCGTCCATTTCCTCCACCATTACTGGTCCGGCGGCGTCGGACTCCGCCAGGTCATCGACTGGTCGCTGTTCCTCTCCGCCCATCTGGATGAGATCGACCCGGCGCGGGTGCGTGCCGACATCCAGTGGCTCGGCATGGCCCGCCTCTGGCATGCCTTCCTCGCTTTTGCGGTGGAATACCTTTGCATGCCCGAAAGCGTCCCCGCGCGGCTTGCATGGCGGCCCCTCCGCTCCGGCCGCCGCAATGCCCGGATCTGGGCCCACATCCGCCGCTCCGGCAATTTCGGGAAAAATGCGCAACGCACGCGGGGCGGGGAATCCTACCTGGTCCGCAAGTTCCACTCTTTCTGGCTGCTGGTCGTCCATGACCGCCTGCGGCATTTCATGACTTTCCCCCTGGAATCGCTCCGCTTCTTCTTCGGGGCATTCGGATACGGGCTCGGCAGACTGGCAAAAGGCGAATGAAAACGATCCTCAAATACCTGAAGTGGCTGTATGCCCATTCCAAGGGCGTCCGCCGGCGCCTCGTGCTCAACGTCGCGCTCGGCGTGGTCAGCATAGCGCTCAACCTGCTGTTCATTTGGCTCTGCAAGCGGATCGTCGACATCGCGACGGGCGACTTCGCGGGGAGCATCGCGCTTTATACCGGCATCGTGATCGGCGTGACAGTCCTCCGTCTCGCGGTCAACGCCCTCAACATGAAGGTCGAGACCCTTACCAGTTCCCGGATGAACTTCATCATCCGGAAGAACCTCTATTCCAACCTGATGCAGGCGGAATGGCTCGGGAAGGAACGGCACCATTCCGGGGACATGATCAACCGGCTGGAGACCGATGTCTCGACCGTGACGGGGGTGATCTGCTCGGATTTCCCTCAACTCTTCACCACCCTTGTCCAACTGGTCGCCGCCATCGTGTTCATGTGCCTGATGGACTGGCGGCTTGCGCTCATCCTCCTTCTCATCACCCCGCTTTTCGTCGCCTTCAGCAAGGTCTTCTTCCACAAGATGCGCTCGATGACCCGCGGCATCCGCGACACGGAGAGCAAGGTCCAGAGCCACCTCCAGGAGAGCCTCCAGCACCGCGTCGTGATCCGTTCGATGGAAAACGAGGACCGGATGGAAATGCGCCTGGACGACCTCCAGAACGCGGAATATGGCCAGGTGGTCGAGCGGACGCGCTTCAATATCTTCGCGCGTACCATGGTCGGCGCCGCCTTTTCGTTCGGCTACATCGCGGCCTTCCTGTGGGGCGCCTTCGGCATCCTGCACGGCCGGCTGACCTTCGGCGTGATGACGGCCTTCCTCCAGCTGGTCGGCCAGATCCAGCGCCCGACCGTCAACCTGACGCGCCAGATTCCTTCTTTCATCTATGCCACGGCCTCCATCGACCGGCTCATGGAACTGGAGGACCTTCCGAAAGAGGAGGAAGGGGAGCCGGTCTGGCTCGCCGCCCCCGCCGGCGTGTCCGTGGAGCATGTCACCTTCCGCTACCCGGACGGCAGCCGCAACATCCTGGAAGATATGAGTTTCCGCTTCGAACCCGGTTCCCGGACCGCCATCGTCGGCGAGACCGGTGTGGGCAAGAGCACGCTTATCCGGCTGATGCTTTCGCTGCTGAAACCCGTCAGCGGGCGTGTCACCCTGTTCGATGCGGAGCGCGAGGAGACGGCCTCGCCGCGGACCCGCTGCAACCTCGTCTATGTCCCGCAGGGCAATACGCTCTTCAGCGGCACGGTGCGTGAGAACCTGCTGATGGGGGACCCCGAGGCGACGGAAGCGCGCATGGAGTGGGCGCTGGGGCTCGCCCAGGCGCAATTCGTGCTGGACTTGCCGGAAGGCCTCGACACGGTGTGCGGGGAAGGCGGCGCCGGCCTGAGCGAAGGCCAGGCCCAGCGCATCGCGATCGCCCGCGGCCTGCTCCGTCCGGGCAGCATCCTGCTCCTCGACGAATTCAGCTCCTCGCTCGATCCCGAGACCGAGGAGAAGCTGATGGAGGGGCTGACCGCCCATGCGGAGGGCAAGACCATGATTTTCATCACCCACCGCGAGAAGATCGCTTCCTGGTGCGACCGCCAGCTCAGGCTGTCGTGATCAGGCCTGCCGCAGTTTCCCTTCCTGGAGGTCGTCCCAGGCCGTGCGGCTGCGCAGGATGTCGATGGCCGTAAAGATCGAACACATCATCGAATGCGGGTCCGCCTCGTCGCGGCCGGCCAGTTCGTAGGCCGTCCCGTGGTCGGGCGAGGTGCGGACGATCGGCAAGCCGGCCGTGAAGTTGACGCCCTGCTGGAAGGAAATCGCCTTGAACGGGGCGAGGCCCTGGTCGTGGTACATGGCGAGGGTGGCGTCGAAGCGGGCGTAGTTGCCCATGCCGAAATACCCGTCGGGGGAGTAGGGCCCGAAGGCCATGATCCCTTCCTTCTGCGCCGCCTGGACGGCCGGGAGGATGACGGACTGCTCCTCGTCGCCGAGGAGGCCGCCGTCGCCGCAGTGCGGGTTGAGGCCGAGGACCGCGATCTTGGGCTCCCCGATGCCGAAATCGCGCTGGAGGGAGGCCTTGATGAGGCGGAGTTTGCCGAGGATCTTCTCCGTCGTCAGAGAGGCGGCCACGTCCTTCAGCGGGATGTGGCCCGTCACGACACCGACTTTCAGCGCCTCGCTGACCATGACCATCGCGACGTCGGAGCAGCCGAACACCTTCTGGAGATACTCCGTGTGGCCGGTGTAGCCGAATCCTTCGTTGACCATCGCCCGCTTGTTGATCGGGGCGGTCACGAGGACGTCGATGTGGCCTTCCTTGATGTCCCGGACGGCCGCTTCCAGCGAGCGGATGGCCGCCTTGGCGGATTCGGGCGTGGCCTGTCCCGGCTCGACGTAGACGTTGTCGGGCAGGCAGTTGACGATGTTGATCCGGCGCGGATGGGCGTCGCGGGCGGAGGAGATCACGTTGGTGTCGGCGGGCTCGATGTCGTGGATCTGGCGGCGGTAGAATCCGTAGATCTTCGACGAGCCGTAGATGACCGGGGTGAAGGATTCGAGGATGCGGGCGTCCGCGAGGGCCTTGATGATCACTTCATATCCGATACCGTTGCCGTCGCCCTGGGTAATGCCGACGACGGGCTTTCTATTGTTCTGCATATCCGTTCTATATTAGCGTTTGTTCTTCTTCTGCATAGCCGATGTCCTCGGGGAGGTCCGGCTGGTGGGCGGCGGCGACGGCCAGGGCGTCGCAGCGCTCGTTTTCCGGATGGCCGGCGTGGCCCTTGAGCCAGTGGAAACGGACGCGGTGGCGCTTTTGGGCGGCGTCGAAGCGGAGCCACAGGTCCATGTTCCTTTTCTTCCTGAACCCCGTCCTTTTCCAGTTCTCCAGCCAGCCTTCGGTGACGGCCTTGATGACGTAGGAGGAGTCGCTCCAGACCTCGACCTCCGCGCCGTCCCAGCGGATGGCTTCGAGGCCGGTGATGACGGCGAGGAGTTCCATGCGGTTGTTGGTCGTCAGCCGGTAGCCGCCGGACATCTCCTTGACGGCCAGCCGTTTCGTCCCGTCCGGCGCCTCGACGGCGCATTTGAGGACGACGCCGTAGCCGCCCGGGCCGGGATTGCCGCTGGCAGCCCCGTCGGTGTAGAGGTAGATGACCGGCCGTTCCTTTTCCATTGCAGATACAAAGGTAGTGAAATAATTTTTTGCTTTCCTTATAATAATTCAGTAATTTTGCACGATTATTGGCGAATTGCCACAAACTGAAAAAACAGAAATACGATATGAAAAGAATCTTGTATGGCGTATTTGCAGCGGCCGTCCTTTTCGGCGCGGCCTCCTGCAATCCGGAAACGTACAAAAACATCAATTACCTTCAGGACGTCAAGGAGAACACCTCCGCCCGCATGAAGGAGAACACCGGCATCATCATCCAGCCGCAGGACCAGCTGTCGATCGTGGTGACGAGCCGCGACCCGCGCCTGGCCACGCAGTTCAACCTGCCTGTCAGCACCTTCTACACCGGTTCGGAAATCGGAAGTGCGGGCGGTTCCCAGCGCATTACCGGCTACATCGTCGACAATGCCGGCGACATCGAGTTCCCGTCCCTCGGCACGGTCCACGTCGCCGGCCTGAACCGCTGGGAGCTCCAGGAACTGATCCGTGACAAACTGGCCGCATCCGGCATGCTCAAGGACGCGGTCGTCATCGTCGAGTTCATGAACTTCAAGATTTCCGTCCTGGGCGAGGTGACCACGCCCGGTACCTATGCCATCACCGGTGACAAGATCACGATCCTCCAGGCTCTCGCCCTCGCCCACGACCTCACCATCTACGGCGAGCGTGAGAACGTCATGGTCATTCGGGAGCAGAACGGCAAACGGCAGACTTTCGTCATCGACCTTACCCGCCAGGACCTGTTCAACTCGCCCGCTTACTACCTGCAGCAGAACGACGTCGTGTACGTGACGCCGAACACGGTCCGTGCCGGTCAGTCGACCATCAACGAAAACTACTTCAAGTCCGGTTCCTTCTGGATCTCCCTCGGCTCCATCGCCATCACGGTGGCCAACCTTATCATCACCATGAGCCGCCGATAAACGCTAATAACAGATACGAGATATGGCAGACGCTAATCAGAACAACCTTCCCATCAATACCCAGTCCAACGAAGAGGACCAGTCCTTGCAGTTGGCCGACCTTTGGGCCCTCATCTGGGACCACAAATGGTGGTATGTCTTTGCGATCCTGACCGCCCTTTTCATCGCGGGCTTCTACCTGTACAGGACGCCGAAGACCTTCAGCCGGACGGAGAAAGTCATCGTCGATGAAGATACCCAGAACTCGATGATGCGCGACCTGACGACGTTCACGGGCGGCTACCGCCGTTATTCTTCCGGTACGAACGTCGACAACGAGGTCGAGGCTTTCGCGTCCCCCGACCTGATGGAGCGCGTCGTCCAGCGGCTCGGCCTCGAGACGATGTACATCGACAACCAGTTCCTCCGGGTCCGCGAGATGTACAAGAACTCGCCGATCGAGATGTACATCATCGGGGACAACACCGCATCCTCTTTCGCTTTCAACCTGAACAAGAGCGGCGATGATTCCTTCCACCTCAGCGACTTCCGCGTCGCCGGCAAGGAAGTGAAGAGCCCGCGCGTCCTCGGCCACCTGAACGATACGCTCGACACGCCGGTCGGCAAGCTCCTGTTCGTTCCGACCACCCATATCGACAAATGGGGCAACGAGATCATCATCTCCTGGACGAACGCGGCGGCCAAGGCAAAGGTCTTCTGCGGCCGGCTGAGTACGTCGATTTCCAGCAAGCAGTCCTCCGTCGTCGTCCTGACGCTGCAGGACCGTTTCCCGAACCGCGCCGAAAGCATCCTCTCGACCCTTCTGGACATCTATAATGAGGAATGGGTCAACGACAAGAACAAGTCGGCCCGCAACACCTCCGAATTCATCAACGACCGTCTGAATGTCATCGAGCGCGAACTCGGCGGCATCGAGGGAGACCTCAAGGACTTCAAGCAGGCGCACCAGCTGTCGAACATCCAGTCCACGGCCAACGCCATCCTCCAGCAGTCCACCGGCCTTTCCGCCCAGGCGTTCGAGACGTCCAAGCAGCTCGAGATCGCCCGCTACATCAAGGGATGGATCAACGACCCGGCCCACAGCCGCGACCTGATTCCCGCCAACATGGGCATCGAAGGCGGCAACGTCGAAAGCCAGATCGCCGAATACAACAAGGCCTACCTCGAGCGTGACCGCATGCTGGCCCTCTCCAGCGAGTCCAACCCGCTGGTCCAGGACCTCAATGCGACCCTCGATGCCTACAAGGTGGCCATCAACCGGTCCATCGACAACCTGATCTCCACCCTCCAGCTCCAGGTCAACAAGATCGAGTCCCAGGAACGGAGCATCATGTCCCGGATGTCCTCGACTTCGGGTCAGGAACTGGAACTCCTGTCCATCGAGCGTCAGCAGAAGGTCAAGGAGCAGCTTTACATCTTCCTCCTCCAGAAGCGGGAAGAAAACGAACTCCAGAGCCTCCTGACCGTCGGCAACACGCGTCTGATCCAGCGTCCGAACGGCGCTCCCACCCCGATCGCCCCCAACAAGATGATGATCCTGCTGGTGGCGCTCATCCTCGGTTTCGGTATCCCGTTCGCGGTCTTCTACATCCGGAAGATCCTCGACAATTCGATCTCGAACCGGAACGACCTGGCCCGCCTGTCCGTCCCGTTCCTTGCCGAGATCCCGCAGATCGGCGTCAAGGGCAACTACTGGCAGCGCCTGCGTGCCAACAAGTTTGACAACGCCCATACCCAGATCTTCGTGCAGAGCGGCAAGCGCGACATGACCAACGAGGCCTTCCGCGTGCTCCGTACGAACCTTGACCTGATGATCCACTCGTCCGGCGAGAAGGCCCAGACCATCATGCTGACCTCCTTCAACCCGAACGCGGGTAAGACCTTCACCCTTCTCAACCTGGCCGCCTCCATGGCCCTGAAGGGCTCCAAGGTCATCATCCTCGACCTCGACCTCCGCAAGGCGACCCTTTCCAAGTCGCTCGGCAAGAATTCCACGGGCGTGGCCTCCTACCTGAACGGCAAGACGGACAACCTCGAATCTCACATCGTCAACGTCAAGGACAGCCTCGACCTGCTTCCGGTGGGTTCCATCCCTCCCAACCCGGCCGAGCTCCTGGTATCCCCGCGTTTCTCCCAGATGATTGCCGATCTGCGCGGCCAATACGACTACATCTTCTTTGACTGCGCTCCGGTCGACCTGGTCGCGGATACCTCCATCATCGCCCCGTTCGCGGATATCTCCATCTTCATTATCCGCGCCGGCCTGTTCGACAAGCGGGCGCTCCCGGCTGTCGAGCAGATGTACCAGGACAACAAGTACAACCGCATGGCCATCATCCTCAACGGTGTGGACACCTACCAGTCCAAGGGCTATGGTTACGGCTACGGCTATGGTTACGGCTATGGCTACGGCTACGGTTACGGCTCCACGGGCGAGGAGGAGGAGAAGGCATAGGCGATGTTCGGACTCTTCCAGCGGAATACTTCCCTTGTCGACAGCGGCCTTATGCAGAGCGCTGTCGACAACCATTGCCATATCCTCTACGGGCTGGACGACGGCGTGAAGACGCTGGAGGACTCCCTGGCCATCCTTGCATGGCTCGAGGAAAGGGGAGTGAAGAAGGTGTGGTTCACCCCGCACGTGATGGAAGACGTCCCGAACACGACCGAAGGGATCCGCGCGCGCTTCGCCGAACTCCGCGCCGCCTACAAGGGCGGACTGGCGTTCGACCTCGCTGCGGAGTACATGATAGACAATTTGTTCGAGGAGCGTCTCGCTGCGCGTGACCTCCTCACGCACGGCGGCCGGAAGGTGCTGGTGGAGACTTCCACCTGGGCGCCTCCGATCGACCTCTGGGGTACGCTGGAACGGATGATATCCGCCGGATACCATCCGCTCCTGGCCCACCCCGAACGATACCGTTACATGCAGAAACGGGACTACGCCCGCCTGCATGACATGGGCATCCTGCTCCAGTTGAACCTGCCGTCCATCGTCGGGACCTACGGGGAGCAGACCAAGGAAAAAGCACAGGACCTGCTGGCCAAGGGCTGGTACTGCATGACCGGATCGGATTGTCACCGCTTCCGCGCCATCCAGGAACAGGACGCGGCGAAAGTCCTCAGGAAAGACGTCATCCGGCAACTCCGGCCCCTGATGGCCGACCTGCCGGAAGAATAGCCTCGGAAAGCGTTCCTGGACAGGAACTTGCGCCGCAGGCTACTTCCCCCCGACGATTGCAGAGAGCCGGGGGAATGGGAGAATTGCACCTATATGAACATCTTAGTCACTGGCGCCAACGGCCAACTGGGAACGGAACTCCGCAATGCGGCGGCCTTCTCGCGTAACCGATTCATTTTCACGGATGTATCCCGTATTCCCGGGGTGGAGACCATCTATCTCGACATCACGAATCCGGATGCGGTCCGCCTGATCTGCGACTCTGAGCGCATCGACCTCATCATCAACTGTGCGGCGTACACGAACGTGGACAAGGCGGAGGACGACTATGCGATGGCGGATCTGCTCAACCACCTCGCGCCGGGCCATCTGGCCTCGGCCGCAAAGGAGCGCGGAGCGACGCTCATCCACATCTCGACGGACTATGTCTTCCAGGGCGAGCGCAGCCAGCCTTGCCGGGAAGACTGGCCCACGGAGCCGCTCGGCGTCTATGGCGTGACCAAGCTCCTCGGCGAGCAGGCCGTCCTTGCCTCCGGCTGCAAGTCGTTGATTTTCAGGACGGCGTGGCTCTATTCGCCCTATGGCAAGAACTTCGTGAAGACGATGCGGCAACTGACGGCCGAGCGGGGCAGCCTGAACGTGGTCTTCGACCAGGTCGGCACCCCGACCTATGCCGCTGACCTCGCCGCCCTCATCCTGCATGTGGTCGAAAGCGGCCAGCTGGACAAGACCGGCATTTATCACTACTCGAACGAAGGCGTGTGCTCCTGGTTCGATTTCGCCTGCGCCATCCGGGACCTCTCCGGAAACGTCTGCGACATCCGTCCCTGCCACAGTGACGAATTCCCGTCCAAGGCCCGCCGCCCCCAGTTCTCCGTCCTTGACAAGACGCTGGTCAAGAAGACCTTCGGGGTCACGGTGCCGCATTGGTACGACTCCCTCAAAAAGTGCATCGACAGGTTATGAACGTTTTGGAAACCGCCATCCCCGGCGTGCTGATCCTCGAACCGAAAGTATTCGGCGACGCCCGGGGCTACTTCCTCGAATCCTTCAACCGGAAAGTCTTCACCGAAGCCGTCGGCGAGGTGGACTTCGTCCAGGACAACGAGAGCCGCTCCTCCTACGGCGTCGTCCGCGGCCTCCATTTCCAGAAAGGGGAGTGGGCGCAGGCGAAACTCGTCCGCGTCGTCGAGGGGACCGTCCTCGACGTGGCGGTGGACATCCGTCCCGGTTCCCCGACCTTCGGCCAGTACGTCGCCGTCGAACTGAGCGGGGAGAACCACCGGCAGTTCTTCATCCCCAGAGGCTTTGCGCACGGCTTTTCCGTTCTCTCGGAAACGGCTGTGTTCCAATACAAATGTGACAATTATTACCATCCCGAATCGGAAGGCGGCATCGCCCTGGACGATCCCGACCTCGCCATCGACTGGCGGATCCCCGCGGAGGCGCTCATCCTTTCCGAACGGGACAGACATCACCCCAAACTGCGTGAATTATGAGCAGGACCCTTCTCGTTACCGGCGGCGCCGGATTCATCGGCTCGCACGTCGTGCGGCTGCTGGTGAACAAGTATCCCCATGACCGGATCATCAACCTCGACAAACTGACCTACGCCGGCAACCTGGCGAATCTCCGCGACATCGAGGACCGGCCGAACTACCGCTTTGTCAAGGCTGACATCTGCGACTTCGACACCGTGCTCGCGCTCCTGCGGGAAGAGCATGTCGACGGGATCATCCACCTGGCGGCGGAGAGCCACGTCGACCGTTCCATCAAGGACCCCTTCACCTTCGCCCGCACGAATGTCATGGGCACGCTTTCCCTCCTGCAGGCCGCTCGGCTTTACTGGGAAAGCCTGCCGGAGAAATACGAAGGCAAGCGTTTCTACCACATCTCCACCGACGAGGTGTACGGCGCCCTGGACATGACGCATCCGGGCGGCATCGAGCCGCCGTTCACGACGAAGGCCTCTTCCGGGAAGCTTCACCTGGCCTATGGCGAGAAGTTCTTCACCGAGGACATGAAATACCAGCCGCACAGCCCCTACAGCGCGGCGAAGGCCTCCAGCGACCATTTCGTGCGGGCCTTCCACGACACCTACGGGCTGCCGACCATCGTCACGAACTGCTCGAACAACTACGGTCCGTACCAGTTCCCGGAGAAACTGATTCCGCTTTTCATCAATAACATCCGTCACCGCAAACCGCTGCCTGTCTATGGCAAAGGCGAGAATGTGCGGGACTGGCTCTTCGTCGAGGACCACGCACGGGCTATCGACATCATCTTCCACAAAGGTGTCATCGCCGAGACTTATAACATCGGCGGATTCAACGAATGGCGCAATATCGATATCATCAAGACCGTCATCAAGACCGTCGATCGGATACTTGGCCGTCCCGAAGGAGCCGACCTTGACCTGATCACCTTCGTCACCGACCGTGCCGGACACGATATGCGTTATGCCATCGACAGCCGCAAGCTGCAGCGTGAGTTAGGCTGGGAGCCGAGTCTGCAATTCGAAGAAGGCATCGAGCGCACCGTTCGCTGGTATCTGGAGAACCAGGAATGGCTCGACAACATCACATCCGGCGACTACGAGAAATACTACGACGACATGTATAAGAATAGGTAAATGACTCCATGGACATCAAACGAATCCGAATACGAATGCCCCAATGGCAGAAAATCAAGTCCGCCGAATGGGCCAAAGAGTTGCTGATGACTTTCATCGGTGCCACTCTTTCCATTATCCTGACCTTCGGTACCGCTCATTTCCTCGACCAGAAACAGCAACGCGCCGACGGACGACAAATGGCGATGATGGTCATTCATGACATCGAGAACAACGCCAAGACCCT
>JAEEGL013411195.1_pt1 | contig 14560 bp, 9 predicted proteins | sample 9134231 | NCBI WGS metagenome assembly JAEEGL01 (sample SAMN16246548, study PRJNA631951) | gut metagenome | biome: gut microbiome; feature: rumen; material: fiber-attached | host: Bos | place: Iran: Karaj | collected 2018-10
GAAAAGAGGCTGGCGGTTTTGAGCTCCAGCAGCAGGCTTTCCCGATAAGCCGGATACACTTCGCGGGGCGTCATATCCGCCAGATGAAAGCGCTCGCGCACTTCCACGGTGACGGGCTTTAAGCGGAAGTACTGCTTTTTGACGGCGGCTTCCATCGCGTAGATGTCTTTTTTCTGGATCAGGAAAGGGGCGTGCAGATAGATCCGCAGCCGGTCGCGGGACCGGGTCATGGTCATCTTTTCGACGTAGATCCGGTCGGCGTTGTCCGTAATAAAAGAGACTGTCCGAAGATCGGGCATCGTCTCTTGTAAGGTTTTCATGTTTTCGAATGCCGTCATGGTGAATTACCACTTCTTCAGTTCTTCTTCAAGGGCGGCGAGCAGTTCGGATTCGGGCAGGCGGCAGAGAATTTCTCCCTTCCGGAAGAGGAAGCCCTCTCCCTTGCCGCCGGCGATGCCCAGATCCGCCTCGCGGGCTTCGCCAGGCCCGTTGACGACGCAGCCCATGACGGCCACGGTCAGGTTTTTGGCCGCGTATGGCTGCACCATCTTTTCCACCGCGTTGGCGAGCGGTATCAGATCGATGCTGGTGCGGCCGCAGGTGGGGCAGGAAATGACTTCGATGCCCTCCTTCCGAAGGCCCAGATCCCGCAGGATCTGCCTGGCCACGCGGATTTCCTCGACGGGGTCGCCGGTCAGGGAGACGCGGACCGTGTCGCCGATGCCGCGGGACAAGATCGCGCCGAGCCCGACGGCGGACTTGATGCTGCCGCTCTGAACGGTGCCGGCTTCGGTGATCCCGACGTGCAGGGGATAATCGCAGCGCTCCGCGATGATCTCGTGCGCCCGGATGCTCATGGGCACGCGGCTGGATTTGATGCTGATCACGAGGTTTTCGTAGCCGAAAGCTTCGATCAGGGCGGCCTGGCCCAGCGCGCTCTCCGCAAGCCCTTCCGCCGTGACGCCGCCGTATTTTTCGATATATTTCTTCTCCAGCGAACCGCTGTTGACGCCGACGCGCAGCGGAATACCGTCTTTCGCGGCCCGTTCGACGACGGCGCGCACGCCGGCCTCGCTGCCGATATTGCCGGGATTGATGCGGACCTTGTCCGCGCCGTGTTCCATGGCCGCGATCGCCAGGCGGTAATCAAAGTGGATATCCGCCACGAGCGGGATATGGATCTGCGGTTTGATCTCTTCGAGGGCCAGCGCGGCCTCCGGAGTCGGGACCGTCACGCGGACGATCTCGCAGCCGGCCTCTTCCAGCGCCAGGATCTGGCACACGGTCGCCGCCGCGTCCTCCGTCTTCGTATTCGTCATGGACTGGACCGCGATCGGGGCGCCGCCTCCGATCAGGCAGCTGCCGATGCGGACCTGCCGCGAAATTCTTCTTTCCATCGTTTACCCCCGGATCAGACGCAGAATATCGTTGAACAGAATAAATACCATCAGAAGCATCAGCAGCGCGAAGCCGATCAGATGCACGATGCCTTCCGCCTTCTTCGGGACCGGCTTGCGGAAGATCATTTCAAAAAGGATGAACAGGATCCGTCCGCCGTCCAGCGCCGGGATCGGCAGCAGGTTCATCACACCCAGGTTGACGCTGAGCAGCACTGTCAGTTCCAGTACGTTGATGAAGGCCAGCTTCGTCCCGCCGTTCTCCACGCCGCTTTCCACCGCGCTGCTGATGGTGGATACGATGCCCACGGGACCGGAAAGATCCTTGACGCCGACCTGGCCGGCAAAAAGCATCTTAAGCGTGATCACCACGTAGGAAAGCCAGTAGCGGATTTCATTGAGGCTGGAGGAAAGCAGCTCGCCGACGTTTCCGTCCCACTCCTTGTAGACGAAGAAGGCCTGGAAGCCCAGATCGTACGCTTCGTAGGGCTCCGGCGTCATCTGGAGCGTCAGCTTCTCTCCTCCCCGCGCGACGTCCAGCGTCAGCGTGCTGCCGTCCACCGGATGCGCGGAAAAATAGTCGGCCAGCGCCTTGCCGCTTTCGATCGTCTCCCCGTTGACGGTGGTTATGACGTCGCCGGCTCTGAGCCCCGCCTGATAGGCCGGCAGCCCTTCGGTCACGGAAGACAGCGCGGCGGCTTCATCCGAGCTCATATACGCGATGCCGATGCGGAAGCCGCTGATCTTCGGATCGATCGTGACGGTCCGTTCTTCTCCGTCCCGTTCCACGGTCAGCGTCACTTCGGAGCCGTCCAGCGGATGGGACAGGGTGTAGAGATACAGGTCGCGGCCCATTCCGATCTTCTTGCCGTTGATGGAGGTCACGGAATCCTTCCAGGCTTCGATGCCGGCTTTTTCGGCCGGACCGTTCCGGGTCACGGAGGAGACCTGGCGGGTATTGATGCCGCCCATGCCGATCAGGAAGAAGGAAAGCAGGAAGGCCAGGATCACGTTGAAGGCCGGGCCGGCCAGCACCACCAGGAAGCGCGCCCATGCCGGCTTGGCGTTGAAGGAATTCGCCGGCGGCTTCTCCTCGTCCTCGTCTTCTCCGACCATGGCGCAGGAGCCCCCGAAGGGGATCGCCTTCCAGGAATAGCGGGTGTCCCCCTTCTGGAAGGACAGGATCCGCGGTCCCATGCCGAGAGAAAACTCCGTCACGCCGATGCCCACGGCCTTCGCCACGATAAAGTGGCCGAACTCATGGAACAGCACCAGCAGGCTGAAAACGAGCACCGCTATCAAAATGCTTACAAAAGTCATGAAATTCTCCTGTCAGCCGCTCTTCCTATTGCAGGAGAAGCAGCAGATAATATACGATCGGCGCCGTCACGATGACCGAGTCGAAGCGGTCCAGGATGCCGCCGTGGCCGGGAATGAGATTCCCGTAATCCTTCACCTGGAAGCTGCGCTTGATGGCGGAAGCGGCCAGATCGCCGATCTGGGACACGATGCTTCCCGCCGCGCAGAGCAGCGGCACCATAAGCAGCGGCTGCCCCAGCACGCTTAAGTGCTGCCCCAGAAGCAGGGCGTACAGAAAGCCCAGCAGGGCGCTTCCCAGCACGCCGCCGACGGCCCCCTCCCAGGTCTTTTTGGGAGACAGCTCAGGCGTCATCTTATGCTTCCCGATCAGGATCCCCGTGCAGTAGGCCATGGTATCGCTGCCCCAGGAAGCCAGAAAGACCAGCCAGACCAGGGCGAAGCCGTTCTCCATCTGACGGATCCGGTAGAGATAGGACAGCATCAGCGGAACGTAGATCACGCCGAAAAGACTGTACGCCGCCGCCGCGAAGGGATAGCGCGGGAAGGTGAAAACGTAGGTCCCCAGGATCAGGACGAAGCCCAGGAAGAGCACGAATAAAAGCCAGCTGTCCCAGCCCAGCCAGACGGCCTCCAGGTACAGGCAGGAAGCCATAAAGCCGGCCGCCGCCAGGGGCGTGCCCCAGGTCCCGCAGACCTTGTACAGCTCGAAAACGCCGACCAGCGAGACGAAGGCCAGCAGCGCAAAGAGCGCGATGCCGCCGAAGTAAAAGCCCGCGATCGCCACGGCCACCAGGATCACGCTGCTGCGCAGGCGGATCAGAAAGTCACGGTTCTTCATTCTTCGCCTTTCCTCCCGCCGAAACGGCGTTCGCGGCCGTTGAAGATGCGGATGGCCTCATCCAGATCGTCGTCGGAGAAGTCCGGCCAGAGCACCGTCGGGAACTCCAGCTCGGAATAGGCGCTCTGCCAGGTCATGAAATTGGACAGGCGCATCTCGCCGCTGGTGCGGATGATCACGTCCGGATCGGGGATGCCCGCCGTATCCAGGCTCGCGGAGATCATCGCCTCCGTGATATTCTCCGGCTCCAGCTCGCCCGCTTTGACCTTTTCAGCCAGCTTCACCACGGCGCGGCGCAGCTCGTCGCGGCCGCCGTAGTTCAAGCCCATGATGAAAGTCAGGCCCGTGTTGACCGACGTCGTCTCGATCAGATGGTGCATGATCTTCTGCACGTCCGACGGAAAGCCGCTGATGTCGCCGATGATCCGCACCTTCGTGTTGCGCTCCATGGAACGTTTTTCCAGACGGGGCAGGTAGTAGCGCATCAGCTGGATGAGCGCCGCGACCTCGCCGCTCGAGCGCTTCCAGTTTTCGGTGGAAAAAGCATAGACCGAGAAGAACTCGATCTTTTTATAGTAGCAGGTATCCAGGATGTGCTTTAAGGTCTCGCAGCCTTCCTTGTGGCCGATGGCCCTCGGCACGCCCTTTTTCTTGGCCCAGCGGCCGTTGCCGTCCAGAATAACGGCAATGTGGCGGGGATTCACAAGCTCTTCCATACGTTAAAAGCCTCCGAACAGCCGCGGGAGGACGGCACCGGTGCCTTGCCTGTCGCCAGGAGTACCGGGGATCCGTCCCCCCGTCTCATGTTTTCCTATGCTGCCGCTTCGGCGATCAGACCGTCATGATCTCCTTGGTCTTCTCTTCCACGGCTTTGTCGATCTTTTCCACAAACTTATCGGTCAGCTTCTGGGCGGCTTCTTCGTCCTTCTTCTGATCGTCCTCGGTGATCTCGCCGGCCTTCTGGGCCTTCTTGATGCGGTCCACGGCATCGCGGCGGATGTTGCGGACGGCGACCTTGGCGGCCTCGCCCTTCTTGCGGACGTCCTTGGTCAGTTCCTTACGGCGTTCCTCGGTCAGTTCCGGGAAGATGAGGCGGATCACGGAGCCGTCGTTATTCGGATTGATGCCGATATCGGAGGCCTGGATCGCCCGCTCGATCGCCTTTAATGCGGTCTTGTCCCAGGGCTGGATGACCAGCATCCGGGCTTCCGGCACGGAGACGTTCGCCAGCTGCTGGATCGGGGTCGGGGCGCCGTAATAGTCCGCCGTCACGCGGTTCAAAACGCCCGGGTTGGCGCGGCCGGCGCGGATCGTCACGTATTCATCCTTTAAGTTGTTTAAGGTCTTTTCCATTCTTTCTTCTGCATCAATCAAATAGTCGGTCATTCTGTTTCCCTCCTTTATCGAAAGTATGATTATACGGTGATTCTCGTCCCGTTAATTTCCCCTTTCAGGGCTTTGTAGATGCTCATTTCGCCGGCCAGGCTGAAGACGGCCAGCGGGACGCGGTTGTCCGCGCAGAGGGCGGAAGCCGTCAGGTCGATCACGCCCAGCTTCTTCTCCACCACCTCGTCGATGGAGATCGTGTCGAATTTCTTCGCGTCCGGGTTCTTTGCCGGATCGCTGTCGTAAACGCCGTCGATATTCTTTGCCAGAAGGATCTCGTCCGCTTCCATCTCGATGGCTCTGAGGACGATGCCGGTGTCCGTAGAGAAGTACGGGTGGCCGGTGCCGCCGGCAAAGAAGACGACCTTTCCGGCTTTGAAGGCCTCATTCGCCGCGTCCTTGGAGAAAAGCTTCGTCATGGTGCCGCAGGCGAAGGGGGTGAATATCTCGGTCTCCATGCCGCGGGAACGGAAGATCTCCGAGACGTAGATCGCGTTCATGACCGTCGCAAGCATCCCGATCTGGTCCGCTTTCACACGGTCGATGTTCTTGCTGCTGCGGCCGCGCCAGAAGTTGCCGCCGCCGATCACGACGGCGAGTTCCACGCCTTCGCGCACCGCAGGCAGCGCCTGTCCGGCCACGTCCTGGACCGTTGCCTCGTCAAAACCCGTTTTTTTCTCGCCGGCCAGCGCTTCGCCGCTCAGCTTTAATATGACCCGTCTGTGGGAATTCATACACGTTTTCTCCTTTCGGGAACAGCCCGAGGAATACTATATCATAAGAATCAAGGTTTGTAAAATAATTCTTTATGAAAAAAGTGTGTTTCAAAAAACGCCCGGCTTTGCCGCCGGGCGTTTGTGTTTTAGGCTTCTTTCCTCACCTTGCGGTGGATGGCTTTCCCGATCTCGAAGGCCGGGACCACGCTTAAGGCGAGGCCGAAGGAGATCAGCAGCTCGTGGAACTGGAAGGTGCCGGGCTCGATCCCGAAGACCGTCTGCAGGCCGGGCAGATAGATCGCCACCAGCGTCAGCAGGGTGGTCACCGCGAAGGCGCCGACCAGCCACCAGTTGATATTCTTCAGCATATCCTTCGAGAAGAGGGAGCCCTTGCGGGAACGCATGCAGACCGCGCAGAACATCTCCGCGAAGTTGACCGTCAGGAAGGCCATGGCCATGGCGTTGGTGCAGAGCTTTCCGTGGAAGATCCCGGCCATGCTGCCGTTCTCCAGATGGTAGCCGATGAAGTAGGCCGCGATCTCGATCACAGCCAGGTAGATGCCCTGCCAGACCATGTCCGCGCCGGCGCCGCCGGAGAAGATGCCGTCCGTCGTGGGACGCGGCTTGCGCTTCATCAGGTCGCCTTCGGCCTTTTCCATGCCGAGCGCCAGGCCGGGCAGGGAGTCGGTCACCATGTTGATCCACAGCAGGTGGACCGGCGACAGGATGGTAAAGTTCAGCAGCGAGGCCAGGAACATGATGATGACCTCCGCCATGTTCGTGGAGAGCTGGAACTGCAGGACCTTCAGGACGTTGTCGTAGATCTTGCGGCCCTCTTCCACCGCGTTCACGATGGTGGCGAAGTTATCGTCCGCCAGGACCATGTCGGCAACGGATTTGGTCACGTCCGTGCCGGTGATGCCCATGCCGATGCCGATGTCCGCCGCCTTGATGGACGGGGCGTCGTTCACGCCGTCGCCGGTCATGGCCGTCACCATGCCGCGGGCCTTCCAGGCCTTGACGATGCGGGTCTTGTGCTCCGGCTGCACGCGGGCGTACACGCTGTAGCGCGTGACCAGCTCGATCATCTCCTCGTCGCTGTACTTATCCAGCTCGGCGCCGACCAGCGCTTCCTCCCGGTCCTTGATAATGCCCAGGTCCAGCCCGATGGCCACGGCGGTATCCTTATGGTCGCCCGTGATCATGATGGGTCGCACGCCGGCCTCACGGCAGGCCTTTATCGCATCATAGACCTCCGGCCGGCAGGGATCGATCATCCCGGTCAGGCCGATGAAGATCAGGTTGCGTTCCAGATCCTCCGGTTCCACGGAGGAAGGCATCGTATCGTATTTGCGGTAAGCCGCGCAGAGCACGCGCAGGGCGCGGTCCGCGAAGGCCTTGTTGGCCCGCAGGATCCGCTCCGTCAGGTCCTCCGTCATCGGCAGGATCTGGCCGTTCTTCAGGTAACCCACGCAGCATTTTAAGACCTCGTCCGGCGCGCCTTTGGTATACTGGACAAAATCGTTCCCGTCCGCGTGAACGGTAGACATCATCTTGCGGAGCGAGTCGAAAGGCGCTTCGCCGACGCGGGGCATTTCTTCCTTTAAGCGATATTTCGGCAGCCCGAGGCGGTTCGCGTAATCCACCAGGGCGCATTCGGTCGGTTCGCCGGTCGAATGCTCCTCGCCGGGCGCGATCTCCGCGTCCGAACAGAGCGCCATGGCCCGCGCCAGAAGCGGCTCGTCGTCCGTAAAAGCATCCACCACGGTCATCTTGTTCTGCGTTAAGGTACCGGTCTTGTCCGAGCAGATGATCTGCGTGCAGCCGAGGGTCTCGACCGCTGTCAGCTTGCGGATCAGGGCCTGGCGCTTGCTCATGGCCGTCACGCCGATAGACAAGATGATGGTCACGACGGCCGGCAGGCCCTCGGGGATCGCCGCCACCGCCAGCGCGATCGCCGCGATGAAGGTATCCAGCGCTTCCTCGCCCAGCAGCGTCCAGCTGAAAGATTTTCCGGACAGGAATACCGACTGTATGATGCCGATCGCAAAGACGACCACGCAGATCCCGATCACAAGCTTGGTCAGGAACCTCGAAAGCTCGGTCATCTTTTTCTGCAGCGGCGTCTGCTCCTTTTCCGCCAGGGTCAGCGCGTCCGCGATCTTGCCCATCTCGGTATCCATGCCGGTGGCGGTGATCACGGCTTTGCCGCGGCCGTACACCACGGTAGAACCGCTGTAGAGCATGTTCCGGCGGTCGCCCAGCGGGACGTCGGCCGTCCGCTCGTGCAGCATCAGCATATCCGTCATCTTTAAGACGGGGACGGATTCGCCGGTCAGCGCCGCCTCTTCCGCCTTCAGGCTGTAGGCCTCCAGGATGCGGCAGTCCGCCGGCACCGCGTCGCCGGCTTCCAGCACGATCACGTCGCCCGGGCAGAGCTCTTCGCTCTTAACGACCCGGACCTGCCCGCCGCGCACCACTTTGGAGGTGGCCGCCGTCATCTGCTGCAGGGCCTCCATGGCGGCCTCCGCCTTGCTTTCCTGCACCAGGGACATGACGGTATTGATCACCACGACCGCCAGGATCACGATCACGTCCGCGAAATCCGCCAGCGTGAAATCCTTTCCTTTTTCCAGCACCGTTACCACGGCCTGTATCGCCGCCGCGACGATCAGCATGATGATCATCGGATCCATCAGCGAATGAATAAAGCGCGAAAAGAGACTTTCCTTTTCGGGCTCCTTCAGCTTGTTCAGGCCTTTTTCCTGCAGGCGGCGCGCCGCCTCTTCTTCAGGAAGGCCGTTTTCAGAGGTCTTCAGCTCACGCAGGACCTCTTCCTTCTCCTGCAAATACCACTTCATACCGTTCTCCTCATCGATTCAGGATAGTGTTTTTTGCAAAAAAACAGACCCGTGAGCCGCTTTTATGCAGCATCATGAGTCTCGCAATTTAAAACAAACCAGACATATGACCGTCGAGATTGTTGGCTTGCTGCGATCCCGCCTGCCGGCCGGGAACGCCTGCTACTCCCTCAAGAGCAACGATATTATGACAAAGCCGGCCGGAAATGTCAAGCGCTTTTGCAGGAGGAATATGAGGAAAAACCGGACGGGGACGCTCCCGGCGTAATCCGTCAGGATCTTCACCGTAAAGCCGTGTCCCGGGACCGTTCCGCTTTCCACGTTCTGGCTGATGACTCTTCCCCGCGTTCCGGCGGCAGGCCATTCTCCGGATTTTTATTCTTTCTTTATAATTTCTTTACAAATTCGTTCCTTTGTGATATCATAAAGAAAAATTACCAAACATTTTCGAGGAAACTATGGGACGCGCAGACGGAATAAAACTGAAACACACCGACGTTATGTACCGCATCGCGGCACACGTCATGGCCAAGCGCAGCGATGCGCAGAACGCGATCGAGCTCTTTATCCCGCAGGCCCCGATCAAGGCCTATATTCAGGAAAAGCGCCGCGAAGGCACGCCGGTCAGCCACCTGGCCGTATTCATGGCTGGCTTCGTGCGGCTTTTCGCGGAATATCCCGCGCTGAACCGCTTCATCGTCAATAAGACCCCCTATGCCCGCAAGGAGATCGCCTTCGGCATGGTGGTCATGGGCGCCAAGGCCGACGAAGGCACGGCCAACGAAGGCACCATGTCCAAGATCTACTTTGATCCGAACGACGACGTATTCGAGGTGGAACGCAAGATCCAGGAATACATCGTGAAAAACCGCAAGGGCGACAATTCCACCGAGGACCTGATGCGCAAGCTGACCGCGATCCCCGGCGTGCTCCGCTTTGCCGTCAACCTCATCAAATGGGCCGACAAGCACAATCTCCTGCCGAAGTCCATCATCGACGCCAGCCCCTTCCACTGCTCCATGGTGTTTACGAATCTGGCCAGCATCCGGACGAACCATATTTACCACCACTGCTACGATTTCGGCACCACCAGCATGGTGATCGCCGCCGGCAATCTCCGCGAGGTCCCCAAGACTAAAAACGGCCAGGTGGTGCTGGAAAAGTGCTTCCCGCTCGGCATGGTCATGGATGAGCGGATCGCGTCCGGCCACTACTATGCGGTCGCCTTCCACCGCTTCCGCGAGTTCATGGCGGACCCCCACCTGCTGGAAGGTCCCGCTCCGAAGATCGTAACGGATCCCGAGATCTGATCCGGAAAACCGCGGTTTCTGCCCAAAAAGCAAAAACGCGGTTTTTTCTTGCGAAAATACCAAAAACGGCTTATTATAAAGAAAAGATGGTACTGCCACGAAAACGGAGGTGTTTCCATGAATAAGAAAACGAAGCTTTTGGTGAAACTGCTGACGGCAGCGGTCCTCATCGTCTCGTGCTGTCTCTTCCTTCCGAAGGGAGAAGCCAGCACGTCCTACACGATCACCCTGAACGACAGCCTGACGCAGATCCACGACGGCACGGAGGGAAAAGTGTATTACGGGCGGCTGTATATGGCCAACGGCCAGGGGCCGTTTACCGCGGAGGTCACGTCCGGCTCTCTTCCGTCCGGCCTGGCCCTCCACAATCAGGGCGATGAGTTCTTCGACCTGTCGGGAACGCCCACCAAGGCCAACGTCTACACGTTCACGATCACGATCACGGACGCCAAAGGCATGAAAGGCTCCTGGACCTACACGGTGCGGATCGCGGGCAAATACAGCACGTACCGCGTCACCGTCACAAACGGCGAAGCGCAGAATATCTACGGCCATGCCGCCACCGCTTTCCAGGCCGGTGAGGGCGTCACGCTTTCCTGGAAAGGCTACGCGCCGGCCGGCTACTGCCTGAAGGAATGGAATTTTCCTGGCTGCGTGGACCCGGACGACACCATGTTCTTCTATATGCCGGCGGAAAACATTTCCGTCGAAGCGATCTTTACCGAAGTCCTGCAGGGCGACTATCACTACGCCAACGTCAACGCGTATGCAAACGGCGGCCCCTATGGCTTCAGCGAGACGGAAGAAAACACGCTGACGGCAGCCTGGGAAGCCGGCATCATCAGCCGGACCGTCCAGTACAGTTCCCGGGAATATCCCTGGTATAAAGAATACGTGCAGAACTTCCTGTATGACCTGGACAAGGACGGCAATCCCGACCTGCAGCTGGTCCGTTCGGAATACTCGACCGGCACGGTCTACCTCTACGGCGGCAACGTGACGGGGAGCAATCTGGCCGACACCTATTCGTTCTCCCTGCCGGACGACGTCATTGCCAAGCAGGAAAGAACGGTGTATGAGACCATCGAATATTTCCTAAGCCACAAGCTGGAGGCCGTCGGTTTCCGCTATCCCACCTGTACGGAGGACGGCGTAAAAGCGCATTACGCCTGCTCCGGCTGCGGCGCCCAGTACTGGGACGCCAAGGGAAAGGAACCCGTTGAATCGTCTTCGGAGGTCGTCCTTCCGGCGACCGGACACGTCATGACGCATATCAACGGCAAGCTGCCGACCTGCACCGAGCCGGGACTGATCGAGCATTACCAGTGCAGCGAATGCTGGAACCTGTACTATGACGCCGCCGGCAACAACAAGGTCGGCGATCCGAACGACGTGAACCCGCCGGCCAACGGACATGCCATGACGCACGTGGAGGGCGTCCAGCCGAGCTGCACAGCGGACGGCGTGGTCGGGCACTACGAATGCTCCGAATGTTACGAATGGTTCTGGGATGCCGAGGGCAAGCAGGTCATTACGGAACACGGCGCGGTCGTGCTGAAGGCCTCCGGGCACAGCTTCAGCAAGGTAAACGGAAAAGCCGCCAGCTGCACGGAGGACGGCAACAGCGAATACTACGTCTGCGGCTACTGCGGCGAATGGTTCCTGGACGCCGCCGGCACGAACAAGATCTCCGACCATGACAGCGTGATCCTCGCGGCGGCGGGACATTCCCTGACGCAGATCCCGTCCGCCCAGCCGGGCTGCACCGAGGACGGCATGGTGGAGCATTACGAATGCTCCGTCTGCGGCCAGTGGTTCTGGGACGCCGACGGCAAGCAGCTCATTACCGATCACGATGCGGTCGTACTGAAAGCCTCCGGCCACAACATGACCCTGATCGAAAGCAAAGCCGCTTCCTGCACGCAGGACGGCAACGAAGAATATTATACCTGCGCACACTGCGGCGAATGGTTCCGGGATGAAGCCGGGACCGATCTGATCATCGACCACAACGACGTCGTGATCCCCGCCACGGGCCACTCCCTGATGCACGTGACCGGCGTCCTGCCGAGCTGTACCGAAGACGGCGTGGTCGAGCACTATCAGTGCTCCCTGTGCGACGAATTCTTCTGGGACGAAGGCGCCAATCAGATGCTGAGCGACAAGGGCGCCGTGATCCTGAAAGCCACGGGCCATTCCATGGAGAAATTCGAAGCGGTCGAACAGACCTGCACCAAAGACGGCCGGAAGGAATACTTCGTCTGCGGGAACTGCCACGAGTGGTTCCGGGATGAGGAAGGGACCGATCCGATCGCGGATCACGCGGACGTGGAACTGCCCGCGTCCGGCCACAGCATGATCGTGATCAGCTCTCAGGCGGCGACCTGCGAGGAAGCCGGCGTGATCGAGCACTATGAGTGCTCCGAATGCGGCGAATGGTTCTGGGATTCAGACGGCATGAGCCCCGTAGCCGATCACGGCGACGTGGTCAATGCCGCCCTCGGCCATGAGTGGGGCGAATGGAACACGCTGAAGGATGCGACGGCCACGGAAGCCGGCCTTGCCGAGCGGATCTGCCTGAACGATACCTCTCACCGCGAGACCCGGGAGATCCCCGCGCTGGGCGGCGAGCCCGAGACGACGCCGGCCGAACCTGAAACGACGCCGGCAGAGCCCGAGACCACGCAGGCGCCGGAGACCGAACCGGCTCCGCCCGAGACCTCTCCTTCCGCCGCGGAAACGACGCCGGCCGTTCCGGAGACCACGGAACAGGCTGTCCTGCCTACCGAACCCGTTCCTGCAACGCAGCCCGCGCCGGAAGAGACCGTTCCTTCCACGACCGAAGCGCCGAAGGGCGGCGGCGAAGGCGGCGGCAGTGTTCCCGGCTGGGTCCTGATTCCTGCCGTCGGCCTGGGCGGCGCCTCCGCCGGACTGGCCGTTGCCCTGGTGGCGAAGAATAAGGCGCTGGCCGCCGCTGCGTCAGCCGCCGGAAAAGCCGCCGGAGCGGCTGCGGAAGGCACTGCGGAGAAGGCTGCCGAGAAGGCTGCGAAAAAAGCTGCCGAGAAGGCCGCCGAAAAGGCTGCGGAAAGCGCTGCAGAATCCGCCGCGGAAACGACGGAATAAGCCGGATCGTTCCGGCATCGCAAGAGCGGAGCCCCCCGAAAAAGGGGGCTCCGCTCTTTTCTTCTCTTCCGCCGCCGCGGCGGCGTTTTTTCTTTTAATCCAGTTCTCTCAGACCGGTGTACAGCTCGTAATATCTTCCCTTCATGGCCAGCAGCTCTTCGTGCGTGCCGCGCTCGATGATCTCGCCCTGCTCCAGCACCATGATAGCGTTCGCGTTGCGGACCGTGGAAAGACGGTGCGCGATCACAAAGGTGGTCCGGTCCTTCATCAGACGGTCCATGCCCTTCTCGATGTGCCGCTCGGTACGGGTATCCACGGAGGAAGTCGCTTCGTCCAGCACCAGGATCGGGGCCTTGGAGAGCGCCGCGCGGGCGATGTTCAGGAGCTGCCGCTGTCCCTGGGACAGGTTCGTGCCGTCGCCTTCGATCACCGTATCGTAGCCGTCCGAGAGCCGGCGGATGAAGGAATGCGCGGAGGCCGTCCGGGCCGCCTGTTCTACCTCTTCGTCCGTCGCGTCCAGGCGGCCGTAGCGGATGTTCTCGCGCACGGTGCCGGTGAAGAGGTGCGTATCCTGCAGGACCATCGCGATCTTGCTGCGCAGCTCATCCCGCTTCATATCCTTGACTTCCACGCCGTCGATGGTGATGGTCCCCTCTTCGATATCGTAGAAGCGGTTCAAAAGGTTCGTGATGGTCGTCTTGCCGGCGCCGGTGGAGCCCACGAAGGCGATCTTCTGCCCCGGCTTGGCATAAACGTTGATATGCTTTAAGACCGTCTTCTCCGGCACGTAACCGAAGGAAACGTCGGTCATGATCACGTAGCCCTTCATATGGGACATATCCGCCGCGTCTTCCTTGTCCGCGCGCTCCGGCTCGGCGTCCATCACGTCGAAGACGCGCTCCGCGCCGGCAACGGCGGCGAAGATGGTCGCCATCTGCTGGGACAGCTGGTTGATGGGCATGGAGAACTGCCGCGAATAGTTGGCGAAGACGGACAGGCCGCCGGGGGACAGGCGTCCCGCCAGCACTAAAATGCCGCCGATGCCGATAGTGACCGCGTACGAGATCTGGGAGGTGTTGCCCATGAGCGGGCCCATGACGCCGCCCCAGAACTGGGCTTTGAACTGTTTCTCGCGCATGTCGCCGTTCAGCTCGCCGAACTCCTCCTCGCAGACTTCTTCGTGATTGAAGACCTTCACGACCTTCTGGCCGCTGACCGTCTCCTCAATATAGCCGTTCACCGCGCCCAGCGCCGCCTGATTGGCCCCATAATACTTGCGGGAGCGCTTGGCGATCGACATGCCGCCGAACAGGAAGATCGGGACAAACACCACGACGACCAGCGTCAGGATCCAGTTGGTCGTGAACATGAAGATCAGCGTGCCGATCAGCGTGACCGTCCCCGAAATGATGGAGGTCAGCGAGTTATTTAACATCGTGTCGATGTTGTCGATATCGTTCGTGAAGCGGGACATGATCTCGCCGGTCGGATGCCCGTCGAAATACTTTAAGGGCAGGCGCTGCAGCTTCTCGAAGAGCTCGTCCCGCATCTTTTTCATGATGCTTTCCGTGACGTTGATCAGGATCCTTGCCTGCAGATAGGTCATGCA
>JAEEGL013536754.1_pt1 | contig 14560 bp, 13 predicted proteins | sample 9134231 | NCBI WGS metagenome assembly JAEEGL01 (sample SAMN16246548, study PRJNA631951) | gut metagenome | biome: gut microbiome; feature: rumen; material: fiber-attached | host: Bos | place: Iran: Karaj | collected 2018-10
AGACGCGAAAGAACTGCAGCCGAAGCTCATCGTTGCGGGTGCGAGTGCATACTCACGCGCGCTTGACTTCGCGGAATTCCGCTCCATCGCGGATGCGTGCGGTGCGTATCTCATGGTGGATATGGCGCATATTGCAGGCCTTGTCGCGGGCGGTGCGCATGAAAATCCGGTTCCGTATGCGGATTTTGTGACGACCACGACGCATAAGACGCTTCGCGGTCCGCGCGGCGGTATGATCCTCTGCCGTGAGGAATTCGCAAAAGCGGTCGATAAGGCAATCTTCCCCGGCATGCAGGGCGGCCCGCTCTGCCATATCGTTGCGGCGAAGGCACAGTGCCTGTATGAGGCGATGCAGCCGGAGTTCAAGGATTATGCGGCCCAGATCGTCAAAAACTGCGCTGTGCTTGCGGATACCCTGCAGGCAGCCGGCTTCCGGCTTGTGACCGGCGGCACGGACAACCACCTGATCCTTGTGGATGTAAAGGGATCCATCGGCATCACCGGACGCGAGGCGGAGGTTGCGCTGGATGAGGTGAATATCACCGCAAACAAGAATGCGATTCCGTTTGATGCGGAAAAGCCGAATACGACCAGCGGAATCCGGCTCGGAACCGCGGCGATGACGACCAAGGGATTCAAAGAAGAGGAATTCCGCAAGGTCGGCACATGGATCGCCGAAGTTCTGAAGAACAAGGATGATGAAGCGCTGAAACAGAAGGTCAAGGCAGAAGTCATCGGCCTTACCGCTAATTTCCCGTTTGAGTAAGCAGTAAAAAAGCAGATTTCCTGAATGTGGACGGAAATCTGCTTTTTATATGCGCTGGTTTCGTTACTCAGATGAGACCGCTGATCAGAATGGCAAGGATCATGAAGGGCAGAATGAACTTGAGATAAATGCCGAACCCTTTGGAAAGGCGGATGCCTTTTCCCTTATTGCACTCCTCGCGGTAGTTTTCAAAGCCCCAGCCGAGTTTTGAAGTACAGAAGAGCAGATAGATCAGCGAGCCGATCGGCAGGAGGAGGTTGGAGACGATGAAGTCTTCGCTGTCGAGCACGTCGCGGGCGCCGATCAGATGCACATTGGACCAGATATTGTAGCCCAGTACACAGGGAATGCTCATGATGAGAATGAAGAGGAAGTTGAGAATGACCGCTTTTGCCCGGGAGTGACCGAAGTTGTCAATGGAAGCGGAGATGAGATTCTCAAATACCGTGATGACTGTGGAGAAGCTGGCGAATGTCATGAACAGGAAGAAGAGCGTTCCGAAGATCATTCCGCCCGGCATCTCCGCGAAGATCTTCGGGAGTGTGAGGAAGATCAGGGCAGGGCCCGCATCGGGCTGCACACCGTAACTGAAACATGCCGGGAAGATGATCAGGCCGGCGAAGATCGCCACAAAGGTATCGAGCACGCAGATCCGTGCGGCTTCTGAATAAAGCGTGAATTCATCGGACATGTAGCTTCCGAAGATCTCGATGGCAGCGATGCCGAGGCTGAGTGTGAAGAATGCCGGATTCATCGCTGCGACAATGACGTTTCCAATACCGATCTGCTGCACCTGCGAGAGATCCGGTTTGAGATAGAAGGAGAGACCTGCGCCGGCGCCGGGCAGCGTCATGCAGTAACCCGCAAGGCCGACGATCAGTATCAGCAGGCAGACCATCATGATCTTGGTGATGCGCTCCAGACCGTCGCGGATGCCGAATGAGCAGACCGCGAAGCCTGCCGCAACAGTGACTGCCATTGCGATGCCCATCTGGACGGGATCCCCCAGCATGGATCCGAAGACCGTTCCGATTTCCTCGACGCTGAAGGCGCTCATTGATCCGGTCAGGAATTTCACGAAGTAGATGAGCATCCAGCCGCTTACCGTGGTGTAGTACATCATGAGCAGGGCGCATCCGGCGATGCAGACCCAGCCGTGAATATGCCAGAAGGAGCCTTTCGGTTCAAGTGCCTTGTAGCCTTCCACCGCACTCTTGCGCGATGCGCGTCCGACCGCAAGTTCCATGGTCATGACGGGAAGTCCCATCATGAGAAGGAAGAACAGGTAGATCAGTACAAAGATGCCGCCGCCGTTCTGACCGGTGAGATACGGAAACTTCCAGACATTTCCGATACCGATCGCACAGCCGGCGCTTACAAGAATAAAGCCCAGTCTTGATCTGAATGTGTCGCGTTTCATAGTTGTGACCCCCTTTAATCACATATAGGCAAGCATGTTTGCCGCGTCGCCGCGTTCGAACACGTCTTCCCGAACCCGTTTCGCTTCCTCAAAGAAGCGGCTGTCCGCAAGAATCTGGCGGTACAGCTCATACAGGCGCTCCATGCACAGCTCCCCTTCATGCATGATAAGACCCGCTCCGCTGCGCTGCAGACATGCAGCATTCCATGCCCTCTGATAGGAATCATCATACAGGATGATCTGCGGAATGCCCAGTGCTGCACAGTACTGTGTCAGTGCATCCGACCCGTCATGTACGCATACTCTGCTTCCGTTTATTGTATTTGTTCTCTGCAGATTTTGAAAATGCAGATTTCCGTTTTTCCCGGGATGCTGGCTGCTGTCATAGACGAAAACATCGTACGGCGCACCCTGGAACGCATCCGAGATGATCTGCCGCATGCGTCTGGCGGAGATGCCGGTCTCGCAGAAGGCGATGGATAATGCCCTGTCCTGCGGCATAGATACCGGAGCGATTGCGGAGATGCCGAAAGAGGCAGTGCGCACACCGGGGAACGGCGGAAGAAACTCCGCCGGACCGAAGGCAAAGCACTGCGAGTAACGGTACAGCTCCCGCAGGTGGAGAACCTGCTCAAGACCGAGATCATTGAGAAAGGCATTGAGGCCGTTGAGCGTATCTGCACGGAAACTGCGGAAGCGGAACGTGCCGCCGCTCACAACGGAAAATACCGGAAGCTCATAGAGCGCAGCTGCCGCGATGGCAGAGGGGCGTTCGATCTCGATCAGAAGATCGGGATGGTATTCCTCGATTGCCTTGCTTACAGCGCGGTAGTCTTTGTTCAGATAGGAAGCAGAAAGCACATTGCGTCCGCGCAGATATTCTTCTGCCGTCGTACCGGTCCGGCCGAAACGGAGTGAAGCAGGGGAAGGCGCTTCAAAAAAAGCAATTCCGCTGAATTTTGATTTCCGGTCGGCGCAGATGCCTGTATCGATTCCCTCCGTCTTCAGCATCGCTGCGATCTGGCGTGCGATCAGCACGGCTGACCCGCAGTCGGATACGGCGAGGGAGGGAAGAACCATGACTTTCATAAAATTTATTATATAGCATTGCTTCGAATATTGAATTCGGAGAGGGATTCTTCTAGAATTTACGGAGAGTTAAGAATAACAGGAGGCATTTATGCTGGAAGTACTGAATCATCCCATGATCACGCACAAGCTGACTTTGATGCGCGATAAAAACTGCACCACTAAGGATTTTCGTGAAAATCTTGATGAAATCGCCGAACTGATGGCATACGAGGTTTGCCGCGATCTTCCGGTCCGGCCGGTCGACATTGAGACGCCGATGGGTCCGTGCACAGGCTATACCCTCAGCAAGGAAGTCGTCATCGTTCCGATCCTGCGTGCCGGAATCGGTCTTCTGGACGGCATCCGCCGTCTTGTCCCGACTGCGAAGGTCGGCTTCATCGGCCTGTACCGCGATGAGGAAACACTTGAACCGCATGAGTATTTCGCAAAGTTCCCGAAGGGACTTGAAGATTCCATCGTCATGATCGTCGATCCGATGCTTGCGACAGGCGGAAGCGCGGTCGCAGCGATCGACATGATGAAGAAGCGCGGCGCGAAGCAGATCAAACTGGTATGCCTTGTCGGTGTTCCCGAAGGCGTCAAAGCCGTACAGAAGGCGCACCCCGACGTGGATATCTATCTTGCGGCGATGGATGACCATCTCAACGAGATCGGCTATATCGTTCCGGGTCTCGGCGATGCGGGCGACCGTATCTTCGGAACCAAGTAAGCGGACCGATGACAGCTGCCGTTTACGCGGTGCGGACTGCGGTCTACATTGCGGCGTTCATGCTCAGTTTTTATGCACTGGGCGCGCTCGATTTTAACCGGTATGTGAAGCAGGGGCATGTGCTTCAGGCAAGAATCTTGTACTGGATCCTAGTCACGGGTCTTGCATGGCTCTCCGGATCATTTGTGCTCGCACTGATTTATACACTTTGACAGAACAGATGGTGGCAGCGGAAACCGCTGCCACTGATGTTATAATCTTTACTGCAGATACAACAGAAAGGAGGCGTTTATGAATCTTGTCATCGGAGCATTTCCGTATTTCGCGCTTCCTTTTGTGATTTCGCTCGCACTCGTTCCCGCTGCCAAGAAGATCGGGCTTCTTCTGGGCATCTACGCGGTGGAGAACAAGCGGACGGTCCACCACGGCCGCATCGTGCGGATCGGCGGTGTCGCAATCTATATCGCGTTTCTGCTGTCGCTTGCGGTTCTCTGGCGGACCGATTCCAAACTCATCGGCATTCTGCTCGGCGGCTGTCTTGTCTTTATCGGCGGCCTGCTGGATGACATCTATGATCTTTCACCGAAATACAAGCTGCTGTTTCAGTTTTCGGGTGCGGTCGCGGCGCTTTCCATCGGCAATCTGTCGCTGACCAATCTGCATGTGCTCTCCCTTGAGATCTCAAATCCCATTATCGTGAAGACGATCTCGTTTCTCTGGCTGATCGGCATCACCAACGCGATCAATCTGATCGACGGACTGGACGGACTTTCCTCCGGCATCTGTACGATCGTGACGATGACGATCGGAATGCTGGGATTTTTCATGGGCAGACGTGATGTGGTCATCATGGCGCTGACCCTGTCCGGAGCGATCCTCGGGTTTCTGCCATATAACTTCCATCCTGCGTCCGTATTCGTCGGCGACTGCGGCGCGCAGTTCATGGGCTTCACGATCGCTGCCCTGTCGCTGCTTGGCTTCAAGACCACGGCACTGATCACCCTGGGTCTTCCGATCCTGGTGCTCTTTATTCCGATTTCGGATACGCTGATCGCGATCATCCGGCGGAAGCTCAAGGGCCAGAAGATCATGGAGGCGGACAAAGGCCATCTGCATCATGTCCTGATGCTCAAACTCAAGCTTGGGCACCGCAATACCGTTCTGATCCTGTATGTTGTCACGGCGCTGTTTGCGATCGCTGCGATCATCACCTACTTCAATCCGAAGATCGGACTGGCTGTGATCTTCGTGCTGTTCATCGCAGCGGATCTGTTCATCGAGTTCACCGGTATGATCAATCCCCGCTTCCATCCGATTCTTACTCTGGTCAACCGGATCACGGGCTGGCCGCATATGGAAGACGGCGAGGATCCTGTGGACTCCCGCCTGATCGAAGAATCGCGGGAGGCAGAAGCGGAATCTTCGGAAACGGATGCGGAGAAATCCGGCGAGAAATAAATACGGCAAGGCTGCGTGACGCAGTCTTTTTTTTCTTATGCGCGGGGGATTTCCGATCCGGCTTCCTATAAGAAAAGCAGGAGGCGAAATCATGATGAATGTTTATGAAGCGTCAAGAAAGCTGCTGGAAGGAGACAGCCGGGCAGGGGGAGCCGCAATCCCGCAGGAATGGACCGATTATATCCGCTCACGGAAGACAATCTACAGGAATCTGATCCCGGGATATGTGCTGCCGAACATGCGTTCGGAAGCCATGTGGGTGCTGCGGAGCCGGTGCCGCAGCGGCAGGGATGTCGGCGTGGAGGTAAGGCGCGGCGATATCTGCTGGCTGGATTACGGGCAGACGTTCAATCAGGAGATGGGTTATCAGCACTTCGGTCTGGTGCTTGCACTGTGCAATCACAAGGCGCTGATCGTTCCGATGACAAGCAATGCGTCAGCTTACGAACGGGCCGGCGATACTGCTCACCCGAGTATCCATCTGATGCGGATCGGACAGCAGCCCGGCATGAACAAGCCGTCCACTCTGTTTCTCAATGACATCCGGTTCATCAATACGGCGCGGATCCTTGAAATCCGGGCGCACATCGATCCGGAGGACAGGCTGTTTCAGGAGGTGCTGCGCCGTGTCCGGGCGATCATTACGGGAATCGGAGACACTGACGCAGCCGGGACAGTGTGATAAGATGCGGATGTGGATTTATCGTACGGAACATGGCTGGTCGCGGTATCCGGGGGACCGGATTCAATGGCGCTGCTCGATATGTGCATCAGCAGCGGGATTTCCTGTGCCTGTGCCCATGTGAATTACCATCACCGGCCTGAGGCGGAAGCGGAAGAGGCCAGTATCAGGAACTTCTGTCGGGAACATTCCGTTCCGTGCTATGTGAAAAACGATCCGTTTGAATGGACCGGCAACTTTGAGGCTGCCGCAAGAACATACCGTTACCGTTTTTTTGCCCGTGTCGTGAACGAACACGGGTTTTCCGGTGTTCTGACCGCTCACCATATGGATGATCTTCTCGAAACGTATTTCATGCAGGAGGAGAAGGGCATCATTCCGGAGGCATACGGTCTGCAGGAGGAGCGAATCATTGAAGGCGTCACCGTAAGACGCCCGCTTCTGCAGCGGACAAAGGCGGAACTGGAGGAATACTGCAGAGTGCACGGGATCCGAACATTTCATGATGTTACGAATGATGACATCTCGCTGGCGCGCAACCGGATCCGCCATGAGGTCATTGACCGCATGACGATGCCGGAGAAACAGATGGTGCTGCGTGAGATCGCGATGAAAAACGCAGTGCTGCAGGAACGCCGCTGCCGTGTGAAGGCATGGGTGAAGGAAGACGGACTGCAGCTGACACGGTACCGTACCTGGAGCACCGAGGACCGGCTGACGGCTTTGCGGAACTGCCTGGCGGAGCGGAAGATCGAACGGTCTCTGCGGGGACTGGCCGGCATTGATTCGATCCTGATGAAGCATAACGACATGCTGGTGCCGCTCGGGAAAGATGTGCTGACTGTGCATGAGGGCCGAATTCTTCTGATGCCGAAACCGGAACCGTATCAATTTACTGCGGAAAACGAAGCCGGGTTCTCTGCGCTTGCATCGCCGGATTTTGCGGTGCGGCCGGGGGAGCCGGGCGTCAATGCCGTGACGGTTCATGAGGACGACTGGCCGCTGACGGTCCGGAGTCCGCGTGAAGGGGACCGGATCCGGATGCGTTTCGGGCATAAATCGGTACACCGGTTTTTCATTGACCGGAAAATCTCCCGGTATGACCGGCTGCTCTGGCCGGTGATCGTAAACCGCAGAGACGAAGTGATCCTGATTCCCGGACTGGGCTGCGACACGGGTCATTACTCTATTTGCCCCGGTTTTTCTGTGATACAATTATCGCGTTGTAAATGACGGAGGACGCCATGTCAATCAGAGAAAATATCGACAAAGTTCTTGTTACGGAAGAACAGATCCGTGCACGTTCGAAAGAACTCGGAGAACAGATTACAAAAGATTATGAAAAAGAAGGAAGCGCACCGCTTCTGGTTGCGCTGCTTCGCGGATCAGTTCCGTTTCTTGCGGAACTGATCAAGCATATCGACCTGGATATCCAGTATGACTTCATGGATGTCACCAGCTATGAAGGCACCATCAGCACCGGCAATGTCAAGATTCTGAAAGATCTGGACAGCCCGGTGGAGGGCAAAGACATTCTTCTTGTTGAGGATATTGTCGATACCGGCCGCACCGTAAGCGTTATCCGCACCCTGATCGAGAACAGAGGCGCAAAAAGCGTGAAGCTTGTCACCCTTCTTGATAAGCCTTCCAAGCGGATCTGCGATGTGACAGCGGATTATGCGGGCTTTGAAATCGAAGACTACTTTGTGGTCGGATTCGGTCTTGATTATGACCAGCGTTACCGTGCGCTGCCGTTTGTCGGCGTACTGAAGGAAGATCAGTATTGATATTCCGTATTTGGAGTTTAGGAAGCAATGCAGAACAATAGACGTAGTATTTTGAATTTTCTGCCGTATCTTGTGGTGCTTGTCGCCGTTATTTCGCTGTTCTCGCTGAATCAGCCTGCAGCAGCGAAATCGCTGACCTATGATCAGCTGGCGGATGTGCTGGAGACCGGTACGGTGGAAGAGGCGGCTCTTTCGGTCGGATCCAATATTGTCACCGTAAAAGGTGTCTACACAGAGGACGGCCGCAAGGTATCCTTCAATTCCGTGGTTCCCTCCTCGGAAAAGGAAGTGGATGAGCTGCTTGAAAAGCTGTCAAAAGCGGAAGTGATCATCACCGATGCAGATGCCAGCAATGTTTTCATGGAACTGCTGTACTCGCTGATTCCGCTCATCATCGTCGTCGGAATGGGTTTCTGGATGATGAACAAGATGAACGGGGCCGGCGGTGCGAACGCCCGGGCATTTGAATTCGGCAAATCCAGGGCGCGCCTTGAAAACAAATCCAAGGTCCGCTTCGATGATGTTGCGGGATGCGATGAAGAAAAAGAAGAACTGGCCGAGATCATCGACTATCTGAAATATCCTGCCAAGTTCAAGAAGATGGGTGCACGCATGCCGAAGGGCATCCTGCTCTGCGGCCATCCCGGAACCGGTAAGACACTGCTTGCCAAGGCAGTGGCGGGAGAGGCGAACGTTCCGTTCTACTCCATCTCCGGTTCGGACTTTGTGGAAATGTTTGTCGGTGTCGGCGCAAGCCGTGTCCGCGACATGTTCCATCAGGCGCAGCAGACTGCACCGTGCATTATATTTATCGATGAAATCGACGCAGTCGGACGCCAGCGCGGCGCCGGCTTCGGCGGCGGCCATGATGAACGCGAGCAGACCCTCAACCAGCTGCTTGTCGAAATGGACGGCATGCAGGACAACGGCGGCATCGTTGTCATGGCGGCAACCAACCGTCCGGACGTTCTCGACCCTGCGCTGCTCCGTGCAGGCCGGTTCGACCGGCAGATCACCGTATCACTTCCCGACCGTAAGGGACGGGAGGCGATCCTCAGGGTCCATGCCCGCAACAAGCATCTCTCCAAAGATATTGATCTCGGCGCGCTTGCCAAGCGGACACCGGGCTTCTCCGGCGCGGATCTTGAAAACGTACTGAATGAAGCGGCGATCCTCACGGTGCGTGACGGAACGAATGCGATCGGTATGACACAGATCGATGAAGCGATCGACCGTGTCATGATGGGCCCGGCGAAGAAGAGCCGCACCTATGATGAGAAAACGAAGAAACTGATCGCCTATCATGAAGCAGGCCATGCGATCATCGGTCTGTTCCTTGAAAACGCACAGGTGGTTCAGAAAGTTACGATCATTCCCCGCGGCCAGGCAGGCGGATACAACCTGATGACGCCGAAGGAAGAAAAGATGCTGAATACGAAGAACGATCTCATGGCGACGATCACCTCCTATATGGGCGGCCGTACGGCAGAAGAAATGTTCTTCGATGATGTTACCACCGGCGCATCCAATGATATCGAGCGTGCGACCAATCTTGCCAAGGATATGGTCACCCTCTACGGTATGAGCGATCTCGGACCGATCAAATACAACAGCGGTTCTGAGAATGTATTCCTCGGAAGAGACTACAACAGCCCGAACAACGTCAGCGGACAGGTCGCGTTTGAAATCGACGAGGAAGTGCGCAAGATCGTTAACGGCTGCCATGACAAAGCGCGTGAGATCCTTGAAGCGCACCGGAAAGAGCTGATCGCAATCGCGGAAGCACTGATCGAATATGAGACACTGACATCCGAACAGATCGACCGTGTGATCAAGGGCGAGCCGGTAGAGGATCCGGATGAGAAGCCGGAAGTCCGGGAGACAAAGGAGACAGCGGAATCCGAAGCACCGGAAGAAACCGTGAATCCTGCGGAGGAAGCAGCTCCGGAAACACCGGATGTGAAAGCAGCGGAAACGCCGGAGGAAGCGGAGAATACTTCCGAACCGGAGCGCACCGACAGCGCGGATAAGGAATAACAGAATCTGACCGGAACTGATGAGGTTCCGGTTTTTCTGACCCCGGCATGCCGTACGCGATGCGTGATTTACGCAAGGGCATGCTAAAATGGATTCGTTGAAAGGATGAGTATGGATTCAAAATCGGATGTGTTCCGCAGGATCTCCGCGCTGATCATCGGAGCGGCAGCCGGAACAGCCATGGCGGCTGTGATCCTGGTGCTGCTTCAGAAAACGGACTTCCGCACGGACAGTGCTTCCTTTTATCTGATTGCACTGACTGCAGCGGCGCTCCCGCTTTGCCTGGATGTTCTGAAAACAAGAGGCATTGAACGGGAACTGGCGGAGCTTGTCATGATCCTGATTTCCGTACTGATCTGTTTCGGCTATGCAAGAACAGCTGCCGCCAATGAACTGACGGCGGAGCGCATGACCCGCACAGTGCTGCTTGCACATGTGCCGGCCGTGCTTGTATATGCGGCGCAGTGGGCCGCGTTTCTGATCAGACGGGGGAAGCAGAACAGCTGATGACACTTTTGAGCCCGTGGGCAAAACACATTGATTTCGATGATCCGGTAAACGATTATCCGCGCATGCAGCTGCAGCGCGGAAGTTTTACGTCGCTCAACGGAATCTGGGAGTTCACGGTAACGGAAGGCAGGGAACCCGGTCCGGAATCGCGCTGGAGCCATATCATCGTTCCGTTTGCGCTCGGTTCAAAACTGTCCGGCACAGACCGCAATCTCATGCCGGGAGAAACGCTCTGGATGCGGCGCTCCTTTGAATACATGCCGAAGGATCACACGGTCATACTGAATTTTGAGGCGGTCGACCAGGCGTGCACAGTTTATCTGAACGGGTTTGAGGTCGGACGGCATGTGGGCGGCTATACACCGTTCTCCATGGATGTTTCGGAAGTTATCCAGGCAGACAATGAACTGCTGGTAAAGATCACGGATGATACCGATCAGGGATACTGCGCATACGGAAAGCAGAAGATCGATCACGGCGGGATGTTCTATACACCCTCTGCCGGAATATGGCAGACCGTATGGCTGGAGGATCTGCCCGCCTGTGCGGTGACGGATCTCAAAATAACACCGGATTATGACAACAAGGCGGTCTATCTGGGTATTTCCGGCGGCTACACACAGGTCGTTGTCACAGTGTTTGCCGGCAGCGAGCTTGTCCACCGGGGAATCACCAACAAGCACGATTACACGATCACCCTGAAGGAGATCCATCCGTGGACGCCTTCCGATCCGTTCCTGTATACGATGTATCTGCAGACGGAAGAGGAAACGGTAAAGAGTTATTTTGCCATGCGGAAGTTCGGTTCCACCCGCGATGCACGCGGGAATGTGCGGTTTACACTGAACGGAGAACCGCTGTTTCTCAGCGGTCTGCTCGATCAGGGATATTCCATCGACGGACTGATGACCTATCCGGATGATGATGCGATGAAATATGAATTGCGGAAGGTCAAGGAAATGGGCTTCAACATGCTGCGGAAACACGTCAAGGTGGAATGCCGCAGATGGTATTACCACTGCGACCGTCTGGGAATTCTTGTGATGCAGGATATCCCCAACGGCGGAGGACCGATCGACAAGCTTCATAACATGGTGCTTCCGACGATCGGATACCGCACGTATGATGATTCCAACTACGAGGTTCTCGGCCGGCCGGAGCCCGAGCAGCGCGAGGTGTACTATCAGGAGCTCCTGATGATTCTGGATACGCTCTACAACTGCCCGTGCATTTTCGCATGGGTTCCGTTCAATGAGGGATGGGGCCAGTTTGACAGTGCGGAGGTGACTTCCGCGATCATGAAATATGACACCACGAGACTTGTGGACAGCGCCAGCGGCTGGCATGACTGCGGTGCGGGAGATTTCAACAGCAGGCACTGCTACTTCCGCCCGTTCCGTGTGCCGAGACCGGATGATCGGATCCTCATCCTGAGCGAATTCGGCGGATATACCTATTTTGAACAGGGACACAGCGAGCCGGAGAAGCTGTACGGATACAAGCAGTTCAAAGACAAGGCGAAATGGAACGAAGCGGTTCTCGAGGCATTCCGGAGAGATGTTCTGAAGAATATTCCAAAGGGACTCAGCGGAGCGGTGTTTACACAGCTGTCCGATGTGGAGGATGAATGCAACGGACTGTTCAGTGCAGACCGCCGTGTGCTCAAGATCGATGAGCGGAAGATCCGCCGTCTGAATGAGCGATGCTACAGGAGTGTTAAATAACAGATGACGAAACAGAACGATGAAATTGTGATTGCCGAGGCACTCGGCGCATCAATAAGAATACATGCGGCGCGGTCGACAGAACTTGTGGAGGCCGCGCGTATTGCGCATGACAGCTGTGCAACCTGCACGGCTGCACTCGGAAGAACGATGACGGTCACCGCGCTTATCGCAAGTGACCTGAAACAGCCGGATGAACATGTCCGCGTCCGGATCAGCGGCGGCGGACCGATCGGTGTGATCCGTGCGGAAGCGGATGGTGCAGGAAACGTCCGCGGCTGCGGCGACCGGATGCAGCTGTATGCGTCCAGGGAAGACGGGCATCTCGATGTCGGAAGAGTTGTCGGCACGGACGGCACGCTTCAGGTTTCAAGAGACATGGGCATGAAGGAACCGTTCACCGGAACCGTCATGCTTGCCTCGGGTGAGATCGGTGAGGACTTTGCACGGTATTTTGCGATCAGTGAACAGATTCCGAGCGTGGTCTCGGTGGGTGTTCTGGTCAACACCGATTCTTCCGTCGCGGCGGCCGGCGGCATGATCATTCAGCTGATGCCGTTTGCAGGTGATGATGTGATCGATGAAGTGGAGCGTGTTGCTAAGACCATGCGGCCGATGAGCGAATACATGAATCAGGGAATCCGGCCGGAAGATCTGATCCGGCAGCTGTTTCCCGACGCGAAGATCCTTGACCGCAAGCCGCTTCGCTGGCACTGCGACTGTTCGAAGGAACACTTCGCAGACGCGCTTGCCGGACTGCGGAAATCCGATCTTGAGGAGATGATCCGGGAGGATCACGGTGCAGAGGCGGAATGTCATTACTGCCGGAAGAAATATCATTTCTCTGAAGAAGAACTGCGCGCGATACTGGAAAGAAGGAGCCATGCTGAAGATCGGAACGGTTGAGCTGAACGGCCGCATTGCGGCAGCTCCGCTTGCCGGAATATCCAATCCGGTCTACCGGCAGGTCTGCCATGATGCAGGTGCCGCTTTATGCATATCGGAGATGATCAGCGACAAGGCGCTCCATTACCGGAATGAGCGCACATTTGACATGTGCCGTGTATCGGAAACCGAACATCCGGTCAGTCTGCAGCTGTTTGGCGGCGATCCGGAAACAATGGCGGAGGCTGCGGAATATCTGAGTGAGCATACAGCATGCGACATCATCGATATCAATATGGGGTGTCCCGTTCCGAAGGTCCTGAAATCACACGCGGGTTCCTACCTGATGGGTGATCCCGATCTTGCGGTGCGTATTGCAAAAGCGGTTGTGACGCATACCGACCGGCCGGTTACAGTCAAAATGCGTGCGGGAAGCGATCTTAAGCATATCAATGCGCCGGAGCTGGCAAAACGCCTTGAAGATGCCGGTGCCGCAGCAGTGGCAGTGCATGGGCGCACCCGTTCACAGCTCTACCGGGGAGAATCCGATAACCGGTATATCCGCATGGTGAAGGAAGCAGTACGGATTCCTGTTTTCGGAAACGGGGATATCAGAACACCGGAAGATGCAGAACGCATGATTCGTGAAACCGGCTGCGACGGTATCATGATCGGCCGCGGACTTGTCGGAAAACCGTATCTGATCCGTCAGATTGAAGCACACCTGAACGGGGAACCGTATTCGGAGCCGTCCTACGAGGAACGTATCCGGCTATGTGAAGACTATGCGGAAAAACTGTGCGCATACGAAGGAGAACATACCGGTGTGTCGATGATGCGGGGACTGGCATCCTATTATCTGGACGGCATGCCGTACGCCGCCGGCGCAAGATCGCGCTGTGCGCGTGCGGAAAAACTTGAAGAGCTGAAACAGATACTTTCGGATTACAGGGAAAAACTGAGTCAGAGACAATAAAACTGGTCAAAACAGCCGGAAAAAGATGCATCGGAGATAAGCTGATCAAATTCAGCTTATTTTTACGTTGACAGGGAGGCGGTAACGTCCTACTATGTTTTTGGAACATATGAACAACTGTTCATATGATGAGGCGGCAGAGATGAGCGAAACAGCAACGTACAAATATGAAATTACCGGTATCGACTGTGCAGACTGCGCAGGAAAACTGGAAGCCAAAATCAAAAAACTGGAAGGGATCTCCAATGTTTCACTGGACTTCATGCGGAGCAGTCTGACTTATGACTGCCTGCATTCCGAAGGAAAGGCGATGGAAGAGCGTGTCCGTGAACTGGCTGCGAAGGAAGAACCGGATGCTGTGATCCGGTCAAAGGGCCACACGCATCATCATGAGCATGAAGAACATCATCATGACCATGAGGAAGATCATTGCGGATGCCACGAACATCATGAACACCACGAACATCATCATGAAGATGATGAAGCACACTGCAGCTGCCATGAACATCATGAA
>JAEEGL013681232.1_pt1 | contig 14560 bp, 10 predicted proteins | sample 9134231 | NCBI WGS metagenome assembly JAEEGL01 (sample SAMN16246548, study PRJNA631951) | gut metagenome | biome: gut microbiome; feature: rumen; material: fiber-attached | host: Bos | place: Iran: Karaj | collected 2018-10
CGACATTGCACACATAGAGCACGGGCTTGTTGGTGAGCAGGAACAGGTCATGAGCCACCTTCTCCTCGTCTTTGTTGAGCAGTTCCACGCTGCGGGCACTCTTGCCCTGCGAAAGGGCCTCGTAGTAGCGTTGCAGCACATCGTACTGCACCTTGGCCTCTCGGTCGCCCGCCTGGGCTTGCTTCTGCACGCGGCCTATGCGGCTCTCGATGGTCTCCAGGTCGCGCAGTTGCAGTTCGGTGTCGATCACCTCCTTGTCGCGCACGGGGTCAACGGTGCCGTCGACATGTGTCACATTGTCGTCGTCGAAGCAGCGCAGCACATGGATGATGGCGTCGGTTTCACGGATGTTGGCCAGGAACTTGTTGCCCAGGCCTTCGCCCTTCGACGCGCCCTTCACCAGACCGGCAATGTCCACAATCTCGACGGTAGTGGGCACGATGCGTGCCGGGTGCACGAGTTCGGCAAGTTTATTGAGTCGCTCATCGGGCACCGTGATGACGCCCACATTTGGCTCGATTGTACAGAAAGGAAAGTTTGCCGACTGCGCCTTGGCATTCGACAGACAGTTAAACAAAGTAGACTTGCCCACATTGGGCAGTCCCACGATTCCACATTGTAGTGCCATTATTGTTCTTTTTTAATTTTACTGCAAAATTAGTGCAAATATGTTGCTGTTGCAACATATTCGACAAAATTTCAAAGCAAGAGTCAGCCTTTGGCTGGCGGGCGGCCCAAAGGGATTGAAACTTTTGTCAACTAAGATTCCAGTATCTCATTATTCCCGCAGCCTAATTTCGCGGTCGCCAGACCGCAAAATTTATTCATTCGTACATAAAAGTGTATGATGACGACAATTATTCGTACATAAAAGTGTAGCTACAATACATTTTTTCGTACATAAAAGTGTCATTAAATAGATTTTTTTGGGGGTTATCGCTTGGTGGCGAGTAGGCGGTGGAGATGGGCGTCGGTGGCGTGTGGCAGCACCTGGTGCAGGTGGTTGAGCATTTTCGCAAACGACTCCTGGGGAGAGCATGGGCAACTGCATGCCTCGCGGCCGTAGAGGTGCTCGGGCGTAGTGAGTAACGACCATCCCCAGCCGTACTCACGGTTGTGCCGGTCGCGCGGATACACGAAATCTTCGGTCACAATGCGGCACTGCATCTGCAGGCGTGTGACATAGGCATCGAAGCGGCTGCGCATCTTTGGCCCCGTGAACCCGCATGCCGCACGCAACTCGCGAGTGATGAGGCTGCCATGCGCCTGCAGGGTGGAAAGGATGGCCTCCTCGACCGATCCCTCCTCGATAGGGGCATTCAGGCTTTGGCGCCAGTTCATGAAATGGGGCCACCACTCCATGGCTATGAAACCCGCCTTGCTGCCGAAGAACTTGCCATAGACACAGCCGCCATCGGTAATCACGCTGCCCTTCCACTTCCACAAGGGCCAGTCCCAGCCGCCATCGGGCAGCACCACATAGCTGCAATCCTCGTCAACCATTTGCTCGGCACTAAAGCCCGGTATCTCGCTCCTGAGCAAGGGCAGAAACCCCAACTCATGAATCAGGTCGATCAACTCGCCCGCACTGCTCACTTGTCGCCGTTCTAACATAAAACCGTTATTTTTCTCACAAAATTAATGATTTATTCAGTACCGCCACAAAATTTCGCCATCTTTCTCACCACATTCGGCACCAAAACAGCAAAGAAATGAGTTAAACATTTACTATTCAAAGTAATTTTGTTAAATTTGTAAGTTTTTCATGAGTTATTCCAATAACCACCACATTATCAAGACCAACTAAAAGACTCAATATGAGAACAATAAAACCGATTCGTCATATACTGACCACCTTGCTGCTCATCGCAACAATGGCCGTGGGACATGCTACCACTGTGACCTACACCTATCAAGGCAACTCCACACCCTCCCACTACTCTGGCCATTTCATTGCTTCGGGCGACATCACCGGCAATTATCCCGCTACCGATGTGGAATGGGACGCCAATAGCACAAACGAACTCACCTTTGACCTTGCCGATGGTATCTCGCTCACCATCACCAACACAAGCGGACAAGACATTCAAGGCGCCAATTATTTGGCAATACGCGGCAACTCAACGCTATCGGTCAACAGCAGTGATTACTATATCACCAACATCAAGGTGTATGACATAAAGGGCCGAATCGTCCAGTTCGACGAGAATGGTGCGCAGGTTACCAGCGGTAGCGTCACCACCTTTGATTTCTACAATATGGAGAAATCCTATTCTCGCGACATCACATCGTCGTTCTCTTTCTTAAAGGTTGAACTGACCTATTCCTCAACCATTCCGCTCGACGAAGCCGAGATTTCGGGACTCCCCACCGAGCCCATTCTGCCTGCTGAATTGGGCGGCATCAATCCTGCGCCCATCGTCACTTGGCACGGATTCACACTCACTCAGGACACCCACTACACGCTGAGTTGGGACAACAATACCGAGGCAGCCATCGGCACAGTCACCGCCACAGGCGGCAACAGTTTCAGCGGCACAGTCAGTGCCGAATATGCCCTGCGGGCTGCCAACCTTGACGACCTCACCGCGGGCGATGATGGCGCCTACCTCATTGCCAACGCTATCGACCTCAGGCGACTCGCCTCGCTTGTCAATGCCGGCAACAATGTGGAGGGTCTCACTTTCAGACAGACTGCCGACATCGACAATGTGGGCAACTTCACGCCCATTGCCAACAAGGAAGAAGGCACAAACTTCAATGCCACCTACGATGGCGGCGGATTCACCATCGGCAATGTCACCATTAGCAGCACTAGCAACCATGTGGGTCTGTTTGGCATAGGCAACGGCGCCACGCTCAAGAACCTGCACCTTGCCAACAGCAGCATCACCGGCATGGACAATGTGGGCGGCATCATAGGCACCCTCACCAATGGGCTCATTACCAATTGCCGTGTCGACAACACCGTTACAGTTGCCTGCAACAGCAACAACGCGAGCAATCACGGCGGCATCGCCGGCAACAGCGCAGGCACCATTCAAGGTTGCTATAGCGCAGCCCAACTCACAGCGACGAACGGCTGCAGCAACTTTGGCGGCATTGTGGGCTATGCGGGCGGCGCTATCACCGACTGCCTCTACGACGGCAACGCTTTCACAACTGCCAGCAACCGCGGTGCCATTGTTGGCGGCAAAAACACATCGGTGGAACTGTCGAACAACTACTACACCACCGCCAGTAACCTCAATGCTGTGGGATGGAGCAGCACCGACATCGATGGAGCGCGCCACGCACGCAGCATCACTGCAGGCAACGATATAATCCTGAAAATAAGCACCGACGACATTGCCACTTACGATGTGAGCGACCTCACCGCCTACAGCGACTTTGCCATCATGCATAACAGCACGCTCTACAGTGGCGCCACACAAAACATCGACCTTGACCTCAACTATACTGGCACCGTTGGCCATGACTTTATCTTCATGGGTTTCACTGCCAACGGCGATACCCTGAGCGGCGATTCAAACTCCTACACGCTCACCATGCCCGACGAGGATGTCATTATCGATGCTTTGATCCTCCCGTTGAAACCCACCCAACTCGTCGCCACCAATATCACCTCAAGCAGTGTAACGCTGCAATGGACCGAGAACGGTCGCGCCAGCCAATGGCAGATATGCCTAATGAGCGATACCGTCAGCCTCATCACCGTAGGCAAGAACCCGCACTCAATAGGCAATCTCACGCCCAGCACCACCTACAGCGCCAGCGTGCGGGCAATCAATGGCGGTCAAATGAGTCAATGGAGCGATACCATCACCTTCACTACTTATAAGTTTCTTGAGAAGCCCGAAGCGCTGGCTGTCACACTCACCCCAGGCAATGGCACCATTGCCACGCTGCGATGGACCGAGTGTGGCACTGCCACCGCATGGCAAATAAGCCTGAACAACAACATTACAGACATTATAGATGCCGACACTAACCCCTTCACCCTCACCGAGCTCACTCCTGGCAACACCTATAATGCCCGCGTGCGTGCCGTCGAAGGCGTCAATGTGAGCGCCTGGAGCGCCCCTGTCACCTTCAAACCTATCAACAGTTATGAGTTGACGATCCACGACAGCAACGCAACCGATGAATATATTCCAGTATACGGATACTTTTGCGACGCTTACCAGAAAAGCGAGTCAATCTATCCCGCAGTCGAACTGGCCGGCATGACGAACGACACCATCACTCACCTTGTTTACTACCTGCGGGCACCTGCCCTCAGAGATTGGACCGATGTCGACTTCAAGGTCTATATGCGCGAGGTGGAACAGCCCAACTTCGGTGCTGCCGAAGCATTTCTGGGCTTTGACGAGGACGATCTGGTTTATCAAGGCGAACTCAACGCCACCCAATCAACCATGACCATCGTGCTCGACAAGCGCTACGCCTACCATGGCGGTAACCTGCTCATCGGGTTCTACATGGCCAATGTGGGCGACTACTCTACCGCCTATTTCAGTGGCGAAACGGTTGCCTACGCCTCGGTTCAAGGATATGACGAATTCTATGAGGAAAACCTCGACAATCTGGTGGCCAACTGGCACAACTTCCTGCCCAAGACCACATTCAAGGTGGTGCCTCCCGCCTATAACCCTGGCGATGTGAACCAGGATGGCGCCGTAGATGTGCGCGATATCACCGCACTCGTCAGCATCATCCTCGAAGAGGAAGAAGCCACCAGCATGGCCGACATCAACAACGATGGCATGATTGATGTGCGCGATATCACCGCACTCATCAACATCATTATCGAAGGAGCCTAACACTCACAACTCCCACCGATGGAGGCAGACAATTGTTGACAATGAGTTGACAATTAATCTGATTGTTGACAATTGTCACACTATGCAATCGAACAGGAGGGTGACACACAAGCAAATAGAAAAAACAAGCGTGGTGCAATCACCACGCTTGTTTATGTGATAAAGGGATAGAATCAAGTGGTTATTTGCGCTTGCGGTTGCGCACACTGCGGGTTGCGCCCGACGAACCGCTCGATGACTTGGGACGGCTCTTGACCTTGGTGTTGCTCTTCTTGCCGCCATCCGACTTTGAAGAACCGCGCTTGGTGGTGCGCACGCTCTTCTTCTCTTCCTTGGCTTTCTCCTTGGTGTCGTCGGCAGCCTCTTCGCCACCCTCGGTGGCCTCTTCCTCGCCTTCCTCTACCTTTTTAGAGTTCTTCGCAAGGAGTTCTTCGCGCGAAGGCACCCACAGGTTCTTGTCAAACATGCGCAGGCGTGCCTCAATGCTATCTTGAGCGTGCTTATAGGCTTCCTCGTCGGGGTACTGCTGACGCAACGAGAGGTTGCGCAGATTCTTCACCTTGTAGATTTCGCCGCTGTACATGTTGAGTTTGAAGAAATCATCAAGATTATAGCGCTGCAAGTTGTTATCGTCGTCGGTAAACACATACTGCTGTGCCATGTAGGGACGAAGCTCGTTGAGTTTCACCCAGAACATAGGATAGCGAATGGCTTCGCCACCGAACTCGTCCTGACGGTGCAGCACGGGGCAAAGGGCCTCGACGCGCGCCTTCATGCTATTGGTGCGTGTATCGAATTCCCACTTCTCGATAATGTAGTAACTGAGAATCTCATTACCGGGAATGTCGGCATCTTCGATGCTGTACTTGGGGTTCTTCTCGTTGCTACCCTTGGCATTGGAGTAAAGTATGTGGAAACGGTCGAGCATCTCGCCCACCTTGATCTGGAACTCGTCGGTAAACATCTCACGCCCATCAAGGTACTCATAGGCCTTGATTTCGTTGTTGGCGAGCAGGCGCATGATGATGAAGAAGAGGCTCTGGCCGTCTTCGTTGGGTTCCTCGGGATAGTAGAGCGCGGGATTCTTGCCCTTGGTGAGGTCGAGTTGGCGATAAATCACCTTCATCCATTGCAGGTCGGCATCGCTGGGTTCCTTCACCTCGTAGAACGATTGCTGACGCCCAGTGATTTGAGAGCCCGATTTCTTGTCTTTTGCCTTGTCGGCGTCTTTGCGACGCACCACCTGTGCATTAGCCATCGAAACGGTGAACGCAACGAGCAAGGCCGATAATATCAATTTAGAGAACTTCATATCTAAACAATGTGATTATATAGTTTTCAACCGATTATGTTAATTCACAATTACTTCCATGGGCGCGATGTCGCGCGTGATGCCGTCGGGACCGGTGGCTTTCACACGGGAAATGTAGAAGCGCTTGCCGTGTTGCAGACGGCGGATAGCGGTTTTCTGTCGCTCCGAGAAGTTGGCGCCAGCCGACACCTCGGGGATAGCGTTACCCATTGAGTCGAAGAACACAGTCTCGAAGCTCACCACGCGATAGTCGATGTTGAGCATATCGTCGTCGATAGCGGCATCCAGACCTGGAGCAGCAAGCAGCAGGGCCTTGGAGAAGGGACGACCACCCTTGTAGCGTGCCGATTGTCCGTTGGCATCCTTATAGGTGATGAAGGGCATCGGGTCGGGCAGTTTGCGCACCCTGAAGGTGGTAGAGCCCACATTGGTGCGGGTGCCGTCGATTTCGGCAGTAACGGTGATTTCGCAGTTGGTGCCCACCTTGCCCGGACGAGCCACCCAGTGGTCACCGCTCTTGACGAGCGAACCATTGGTCATGGTAGCCGAGATGGCCGAACTGGGCACGCCTGGCACACCAATGGAGATGGGGTTGTCGATACCGGCATAGAGCACATTCATCATCATGGCCGAAATGGTTGCAAGAGGATCGAACACGGTGTACGACGACTTGAAGTCGCGTTTCGTCACCGAACCGTCGCGTCCCACCACCTCGATGAAGCCCGAGTAGTCGAATTTACCCGACTGTGATGCCGTCACCTCATACAGTCCTCGGTTATTGCCCAACATGTGACCGTTGACATAGACGCGCGGACGCTGCATGGTGTCGATAGCGGCAATGACAATGTTGGCCGAGTACTTGGTGCCACGCATCACCATGCGCGACTGGGGCACTACAAATGCTTCGAGCTGATTCACACGCAACTCGCCTGTGTCGAGGTTGTTGAGCATGGTGCTTAAAGCCTCACCCTCGGCAAAGCGCAGGTCGTTCTGCAGTTTGGTGAGCAGTGTCACAGCTGCGATGGTGGGCATGTTCTCAAACATAGATTCTTCCCACTTCTGGTTAGCTGCAATGCCAGGAGCCTTGTAGGGGGCGGTGGAGAGAGCCGCGCGAACGGATTCACGCTTTTGCGGATCTTCGATAATCGACAAGATATAGTTGCGGTATTTATCGATTTTCTCACGCAGAATCTTGCCTTTTCCACCGGTGGCTTTAGTCATCACCTCAGAGGCTGCATCAAGATTGTCCTGGTTGACGATGTTGTTGACATCGGCATCGGGTCCATCGGCTTTCCGCACAATTTCTAACTTGAGTGCGTCGATATAGTTGTATAGACTGTCGGTCTGCGCGCATACATCCGTGCTCAAATCGAGCCATTGCTTGCCCTGCTTGGGAAACTTGTTGTTGAATGCCGCAATCTGTTCGAGCATGGCCTGATTGCGGGCCGTGATGGTGCGGTTAGAGCGCAGCAAGCCCGACTGGACTTGTGTGAAACCGTTCATCACCTCGCTCGAGACATTGAGGGCGAGCATGGCTGTCAAGACGATATACATGAGGTTAATCATCTTTTGACGGGGCGACATGCGGCCGACGGTCTGATTTTTTGCGGTTGCCATTGATTATGAGTTACTTTGTTCGTTAATCGAGATTGTCGTTGTTATCGCTCAGGTCAACACCAGGCATTGGACCGCCCATGGGGCGATACATGTTCACGGTCATGGCCTTGATCATCTTTTCGTACACGCTGTTGAGCTGCTTCATGTAGCGGGCCATCTTCTCGGTCTCATCGCAGTAGTGAGCACTCTCGGCAGCCGACTTCTCGTACATGTCGCGAATGTCCTTCAAGCCACGGTTCACGCGGTCGATGCTGTCGAGCTGCGACGAGATGCTCTTAAGCTGAATCTCGTAGATGGTGTTCAGGCCGCCAATGTTGCGGTTGAGCGACTCCATTTGCTCCACATAGCCCGTAGAACTCTGCGTGATGCTCTCGCTGTTCTCGGTAATGGCGCGATAACTGCCCAACAATGTTTCAGACACCTGATTGAGTGCCGAGGTAGTATCGTTGAGGCGCTGCATTTGCTCTGAAATCGAGGCCATCTGGCTCAAATACTGTTGAGTGGCATCGGTGAGTTCGGCCATGCGCGACAGCTGGTCGCTGGCAGCCGACATCTTGGCGATGCTCTCGGTGAGCGACTGGGTGTCTTCGGGCGACAGTTCTATGCCTTGAGGCAGACCCACGGCACTCTTGGCCTGAGCTGCATCCACGGCATAAGGGTCGGCCTGCTCCTGACCGGCAACGCCTGTGCCAGTCACCACAATGCCCGTGCCGCCATTGAAATCGGGACGGTCTTCGGGGTCGTTAGAGGCCAACACAGGGAACACCTGTTCCCATTTATACTGTTTCTCAGGACGGTCAAAGGCTGTGAGGATGAACATGAGCACCTCGGTACCCATACCTATACTGAGCAGCGTGTTACCGCCAGGCAGGTGAAGAATCTTGAACAGAGCACCCCAGATCACCACTGCGGCACCTATACTGTAGGCGAAGTTGAAGAAGCGCTGTCCGGCATCGCCCGAGAGGAAACGCTCCACAACATTTTTGTATTTCTTAATCTTTCCCATTTTTCTATGCTGGTTTTGCAGGTATTCGCCTGGCACGAGCCAGACGGTTTCCTTGTGTTATTTATTCTGTTTGCGTTTTGCTTTAGTATATCCCACTTTAGTGCGCACACAACGGAAGCCGATGTAAGAGCGCTGCTCGTTCTGGTATTCCCACATGCGAATGTCGCTGCGAATGTTGTGAGCCACATCCTTCCACGAACCGCCACGCACAATCTTGCGCGACATCTTGTAGGGGTCTTCCTTCGCCACATTGTAGCGATATTCAGGGTTCAGGTCATTGGTCATGCGGTCAACACTCTCGGTATAGGAGGTCGAGGTCCACTCGCTCACATTACCAGCCATGTCGTACACGCCAAAGTCGTTAGGTTCATAGGTGCCCACAGGCGAGGTGATGATGCTGCCGTCCTTCACATAGTTGCCCTCCATGGGCTTGAAGTTGGCATAGAAGCAACCCTCGTCCTCGGTGAGCGGCAAATCGCCTTCCCAAGGATAGCGGTTGCGGTCGATACCGGTGCGGGCTGCATACTCCCACTCGGCCTCGGTGGGCAGACGATAGGGCTCGACATACACGCCTTCCTTGCCCAGCGACTTCTTGAGGAACTCGGTGCGCCAGTGACAGAAGGCATTGGCCTGCTCCCAGCTCACACCCACCACGGGATAGTTGTTGTAGTTGCCGTTGGCAAAGTACATGCGAACATAAGGCTCGTTGTAGGAGTTCTCGAAGTCGTTCACCCAACATGTTGTGTCGGGGTAGATGTTAACAATATAGGTGTTAACGAAGTCGAACTGGCTCTGCAGCGGGCGCGTGATGGTCTGGCGCACGATGCGGCCGTCGTCATCGATATAGGCCGTGTCCTTGCTGATGATGGGCGTCTCGGTATCGACGGCATGATCGGTGTTATAGTCGCGGCGCTCAGGATTCAAGCGGTTGCGGCGTTTCACAGCCTCGGTCATGTTGTAGACTTCGTATCGGTAATTCATCTGCTCATGGTCGAGTTCGCGCACGCCCGTAATGGGGTTGATGCGATACACGCTCATGATTGCACGCTCCTCGTCTTCGCTGGGATTCTTCCAGGGAATGTTCTTGCTCCAGTCGAGGTGAGGCGTGACGGGATTGCCCTCTTTGTCTTCTTCGATTTTAAACTCTTCGTTGCCGCCATAGGCCGGATCGGCAAGGCGTTCACGAATGATGGAGTCACGAACCCAGTAAACAAATTGCTTATACTTGGAGTTAGAAATCTCGGTCTCGTCGATCCAGAATGCATCGACCGAAATGCCGCGCGACACCGAGTCGATGCCCCACAGCGAGTCGCGGTCCGACGGACCCTCTTTCATTGAGCCGCAATCCACAAGCACCATGCCATAAGGGGTTGACTCGGTGGTGGTGTAGGCCCCTACTCCGGTTACTTCGCCTCCCGAAGCACTTGCCGAGCGCTTGCCTGAGAAGCACGAAGTGACAAGTGTGGTGGCAAATACTGCCGTAAAGATATAAATTACTAACTTTTTCATATTCTACATTAATCGAATACTCTTATGTTTATTTTTATTTTTTTCGCCTAAATTCAATTTCACATTATAGTTCAAGAACACTTCGTGGCTGCCACTGCTCACCTTTGAGATGGCCGAAGTCGCGTAATCATAGGAATATCCTAAGAAGAAATTCTTGAACTCGGCCCCTATCATCAGGCTCACAGCATCTTTGTAGCGATAGCCTATGCCGCCCGATATGAACTTTTTATAACGCACCCTCAGCGTCGCCTCGCCCTGAAAAAACTTTGCATCGGTCTTGGCAAAAATCGAGGGTTGTATCTCAAATAACGTATTTTTTATCGGAATATTGCTTCCGGCCATAAAATAATATATGCGGCCTTGCTGAAACTCGTAAAACTTTTCGGCGTCACCATTGGTTTTGAGTGTCACGCTGGGCTCGAAAAGGTGTGCCACCGAGGCACCCACCCAGAACCACTTGTGCTGGTAGAAAAGGCCCAGACCAAAGTCTAAAGCATTACCTGTAACGGTGTTCTGCGGGATGGCCTCGTCCTGACCGACAGGAGTGTGCGCCTGGTCTTGATCGGGAATGTAAGCCGAGTCGCCCTTGAAACTTTCACGAATAAATCCCACCTGTGCACCCACTGTGAGCGTGCCCTTGAAGAGTTTCTGCTTGTAGGCAATCTGCGCACCCACATTGAGCGAGGAGTAGAGACCCATGCTCTGCTGCTGCAGCACCACGCCCGTGCCCCAACGCTTGTTGAGCAACTTGAAGGGCATATCGGCCATGCCCAAGAATGTGAGAGGCGCCTTGCGGATGCCTACCCACTGGGCACGACTGCCTGCAGTGATGTGGATAGAGTCGACACGGCCCACGGCTGCGGGGTTGTAGTAGGCAGGTGCAGCCCAGTACTGAGTGAACTGGGCATCGACCTGTGCTACACCGGCAAGTGCCGGCAACAGCATGAGCACTGCAACCAACAGGCGATAGTATATGTGTCTTGACTCAATCATTCGGCATTAGGCTTGTTTCATTCAAAGTAGAAGGTGAGCACCACCATATTGTTTTTCACTTTATCAACGCTCTGCGTGAACCTGAGCATCTCGGGGTTATCTTCAAGGTCGGGACGGTTCTTTTCAACCAGATTTCTGAGTCCGAAACAGAACTTGAGTTCAGGACACAACTTGAAGAAAGGCAGATATATGTCACATCCCAGACCCAAAGTGAGCATCACATCAAAGTCCTTGAGGCGCAACTGGTCGGGGTGGTTCTTGCTCACATCATACACGCCCATCACACCGCCCGTGAAATAAGGGCGCATGTTGCGGTAGCGCAGTGCCGAGAACTTGATTTCGGCCGGCAGCACCACATAGGTGGCCTTGACATTCTGGCTCTGCATCACACGAGAGGGTTCAGGTGCTTCGGGGTCGGCGTTGGCATTCACAAATTTCACCACCTTGTTGCCAAAGTACATGCCCGGGCTCAACCTGAAGTTAAAGTGCTTGGAAATGCGCCAGTCGGCAAGCACCGTGACGCTGAAACCCGGTGAATGCTTGGGAATATCGGCAAACCAGGCCTCGCCATCTTCAGTGACAAATCCGTTGTTCGTGATATTCAAATCCTGAAAATTCATACCCACCGAGAAGCCAAAGTGCAACTTCTTCTGGTCGGCATAAGGGCGGTTCAGAACCATGTCATTGTCCTGTGCCAAAACAGCCAGAACACTGAATATCATGACAATAAATGCAATATGTCGGTTCCTTGAAATTTTCATCTCAATGTGTATAACGCAAATTTTTGCTTCTTATTGTTATAGGAGGCATTTTTTTTCAAAAAACTCACCATTTTTCTTTTTTCACGACGAAGTGCGTTGTTTAGCCCAACGCCACAATCGTGTGGTCACATAGCGGTGAATGAGCCACGAGAGCAAGATGAGCAGCAAAAGGCCAAACAGGGGGTACAGGTCATAGGCCTTCTCAAAGCCGAAGTGCCCCAGCACCGGTGCTATGAGAAAATTATAGATGCGTGCCGTAAGTATCTGGAATATGTAGATTTCGAGGCTGATGGTTCCCAGCCACTGGAAGGGCTTGCACAGCAGCAATCGGCCCAGCAGGCCCTCACGCCCATTGAGCAGTGCGCTCGTCAGCACAAGCATGCCGGCAGGAATGTACCATATCACAAAGTCTTCGTAGCAAAACACCTTGGGCAACTTGATGATCAGCAAGGTGAAACCTGCCACCACCACAAAGGGCAGCAACTCGAGCACAGTGGCCATAGCGGGCTTGATATTGATTTCCTTTTTACTCATCTCGATATAAACATGTGCCATAATCATGCCTGACACAAAATCCATGGTGCGCATGAGTGGATTCACATACAGGTGCACACGCACCGTGGTGGAAAGATGCGGAAGCAGCACAAGCATTGCCAACACCCAAATGCCCAATCCCCACAACTTCACTTTGAGCGAGCACCCGCGCAGCAATTTCAGCAACCAGGGGAAGCAAGCATAGCACAATAGCAGTCCGCCCAGAAACCATGCCACGGTGTTGAATGAGAAATAAAACGATTTGTCGGGCACATAACCCTGCACCAGCAACAAGTCGGCCACAAACTGCGGCGTGCCATCCCACTGATGATAGTAGGCAAGGATGGCTGCAATGGGCAGCAGGGCAAGCCAACTCATGGGGTAAAGGCGCAGAGCGCGCTCGGCGAAGAAGCGACGCCAAACGGGCATGGGCTTCGCATCATAACGCAAAGCCAGCAAAAAACCGCTCACCACATAGAAGAAGCACACAGGGAACAACTCTGCCCCCTTGAAAATGGCCACATGGTAGTGAAACAGCACTATCACCACCGCCATGATGCCTCGCCACGATGTGAGTGTCTTGATCATGCCGTCAGTCAAAGATTGAGGTAAGATTGCTTTGGCTCAACTTGCGGCCACGCAAACGGTAACACAGGTTTACCAGTGGTCGACACATATTATATAAAGGAACGCCTGCACTGAGCAGCGGGGCCTGGAGCACACGGCAACTCTTGCGCACAGGCAAGATGGCCAGCACCCACGAGACGATGAGCAGCACCGCCACCACCGACAAGGTGAACACATTGCTCCAGTCAAGCGCCACAGCGGCCGCAAGGCATCCCAAGCGACCATAGTTGAGGGTCGACAACAAGCCTTGGGCTATGAAGGGCCAGCGGTGAGGCAACTTGCGTGAAGTGAAGTCGCGACGCTGCTTGAGCGCAGTGTGTGCATGCGATACATTCTCGTAGCACGCCACCACTTGTGCCTCGGGTGCCAGTTCCACACGAGTATTGCCACCATGGGCAATCTCGCACAGGAACACATCGTCGTCACCCCAGCGCAGGTCAAGGTTCTTCGAGAAACCGTTGTTTCTGAAGAATGTTTCACGGCGATAAGCGAGGTTGTCGCTCACGCCACGATAGGGTTTGCCTGCAATGGCGCTGGTCAGGTACTGTTCGCCCACTGTCACAGTGTCGAATACGCGGTAACAATGCCCAGCGTTGCGGTCACTCTTATAGCGATAGTGCGAGTAGCCAATCACCACATCGGTGCCAGGCACAAAGTTGCGCAGCATGAGGCACAGCCACTGGTCGCTCGTCACGCAGCAGTTGGCGTTGGTGGTAACCACCACATCGCCCTGAGCGGCTTTGATGCCGAGCATGAGCGACAGTTTCTTGCGCGAGAGGCCGCGGGTGCGGTCGGGCGTGAGAGTGAGATGCAAGTGCTGAAATTGCGTGAGCATGTCGCTCAGCAAATTTCGGCTGTTGTCGGTTGACGCATCATCCACCACAATCACCTCATAGTCTGGATAATCCTGATGCAGTAATGTGGGCAGGAAACTCTCGAGCCACTCGGCATCGTTATGGGCATAGACCACCACCGAGGCCTTGGGCAACTGGTCGTCGGTCAGATATTCGCGCTCCTGCTCGTCATCGACAAAGCGTGCCAATCGCCTGGCCTTGCACCATTTGCACAAGGCGATAATCACGGTGAGCACAAAGGCCACGCCCAGCAACACATATATGATAATAGGACAATTAACTGAAAAAATCATGTTCTATAGTTGTCGTTTCATTTTTTTGAAAGCGCAAAGTTACGCATTGTTGTTGAATTTCGCGGTCCTTTCCCCAAAAAATCTGCACATAGCCTATTACAGGGAAACCCGTGTAGAGTCAACTGGCAAGTGCAAAATTAGGTAAAATGTTTGAAGAACTCCTTTTTGGGTGTTGAGAAATTCAGTTTTTCCCTTGGCCTTCTGTTGAGTTTCTTCTGTACTGTCATGACA
>JAEEGL014443625.1_pt1 | contig 14560 bp, 14 predicted proteins | sample 9134231 | NCBI WGS metagenome assembly JAEEGL01 (sample SAMN16246548, study PRJNA631951) | gut metagenome | biome: gut microbiome; feature: rumen; material: fiber-attached | host: Bos | place: Iran: Karaj | collected 2018-10
GGCCGGACATATCGATCATATCCAGCACGGTCGTATACGCCATTTCATATCCGATCGAGAAGGCCAGCGCGTCGAACTCCGAGGTCGGATCGCCGCTTTCCAGCGCGTACAGCGGGATCCCGGCCTTTTTCATTTCCTCATACATATCGCCCCAGGGTGCGAACACGCGCTCGCACCAGACAAAATCGAGGCTGTTCATCGTATGGTAGAGGATGCTCATGCCGAGATTGGACATGCCGATCTCATAGGTGTCGGGAAAACAGAAGGCCAGGCGCAGCTCGACCTTCGTTTTGTCCTTGATGATCTGGTTGTATTCGCCGCCGGTATACCGCGCCGGTTTCTGCACGCGCGGAAGGATGCGGGCCAGACGTTTATCCATCGCTGCCTCCTGAGGTTTTTTCTATATTTTACACGCTCGCCCGCCTCTTTTCAATCCCGAAAAAGGGGAAGAAAAGACGAATCGCAGAAACAGATTCATTCTTTACAAGGCTGAAGGAAAAAGATATAATAAGAAAAAACGCGGGAGCGAATGACTATGAAAAACTATCAGAACTACATCTTCGACCTCTACGGCACGCTGCTGGACATCTGGACCGACGAGGAATCCCCCGTACTATGGGAACAAATGGCTTCGCTTTATTCCTGCTGCGGCGCGGATTATACCGCCGAGGCGCTGAAGGTCGCCTATCACCGCATCGCGGTCGAGGAGCAGGAAAAGCTCGGCGCGCTGAACGGCGCGCAGTATCCGGAAATCAAGCTGGAGAACGTCTTCCTCCGCCTGTACAAAGAGGCTCCGGTAAAGCACCGCGCCGGGATCGCCTTCCGCGGCAAAAAAGAGCAGGCGCTCTGGCTGAGCATGATCGCCAACTGCTTCCGCAGCCTGTCCACCCGCCGCTTCCGGCTCTATCCCCGCGTCAAGGACGTGCTGACCGCGATCCGTGCGCAGGGGCGTTCGATCTATCTGCTCTCCAACGCGCAGCGGATCTTCACGATGCCGGAGCTGGAAAAGACCGGGATCGTCGATTTCTTCGACGCGATCTACATCTCCTCCGACTACGGGATGGCCAAGCCCGAGGCCGGCTTTATGGAAGCCTTGCTCCGCGAGCAGGATCTCCGGCCCGAGGACTGCGTCATGATCGGCAACGACTGGCGCAGCGATATGGTCGTCGCCGCCAAGTGCGGTGTGGACGGCATTTTTCTGAACACCGACCACTACCTCGAATCGGAGATCCGCGCCGGCTTGCCCAAGGGCCGCTTTTCCGTCATTCAGTCTGGGCAGATCTCGGAGCTTCTTTCCTGACAGATCAGCCAGCACAGCAGGAAGAGACCGGCCAGGGCCAGCGCCGCGCCTCTCCCTTTGAGAAACAGAAGAAATCCGAAAAGCGCCGTCAGGGACGCGCTGCAGGCGGCGAGGACCGTGCAGACGCGCTCGCTCAGCAGGGCCGAGGCGATCCGGCCTCCGTCGAGCGGCGGCGCCGGGAGCAGATTGAAGACGCTCAGCAGCAGGCTGACGCCCGCGGACAGCTCCCCTCCCGGCCCGAAGCAGGCCGCGGCCGGAGCGTAAAGAAGCCCTGCGGCCGGCCCCGCTGCGGCGCAGAGGATTTCGTCGCGCCGGTCGGGGCGCGAAGCATAGCGGATGCAGAAGCCGCCGGGCTCGAGACGCAGCTCCCGGATCCTGCCTCCGCTGAGCCGCAGCGCCAGGGCGTGCCCCAGCTCGTGGACGAGGACGGCAGGCAGCATTGCGCGCAGGAGAGCTCCGTCTGCGGCGTAGAAGAACAGCCCGGCGCACAGCGCGGCCCAGGGGCTGACGCTCAGCCGGGGTCTTTCCATCGCAGCGCCGGCTCAAAGGCCAGGCGGCGTCCGATCGCCCGGACCGCGCTCTGCTCCAGGCCGAGGAACCCGCGCGCTTTTTCTTTTTTCGCCTCGCTGAGCGGGCACAGAAGCCTCAGCAGGATCAACAACAGGATGAAACATGCCGGAACAGCCTTTTTCAACGGAACACCTCCTCTCAGCAGGATACGGGCTTCCGGCCTTTTCTATCACTCCAGGATCGGAGGAAGATCATGAGTCAACATGATATCTTATCCCTTTTGAACGCCGTGCGCGACGGAAGGCTCAGCCCCGAGGACGCGATCACGAAGCTGAAGCTGGAGCCCTTCCAGGATCTGGGCTATGCGAAGGTCGACCATCACCGCGAGCTTCGCCAGGGCGTGTCGGAGGTCATTTACGGCGCGGGCAAAACGCCGGAGCAGATCATAGGCATCGCGCAGGCCATGCGCAGCCACGGTCAGGAGCGCATCCTGATCACGAGGATCGACGCCGGGACCGCCGCCCTGATCCAAAACGCCGTCCCGATGCGCTATGAAGCGCAGGCGCGCTTTGGTCTGATCGGCGAGATGCCGGAACCGGACGGAGACGGAACGGTCGTCGTCGCCTGCGGCGGGACGAGCGATCTGCCCGTGGCGGAGGAAGCGGCTCTCACGGCGGAAGCGCTCGGAAACAGAGTGACGCGGCTGTACGACGTCGGCGTGTCTGGCATCCACCGTCTGCTGTCCCACATGGAAGAGATCATGACGGCGCGCTGTATCGTCGCCGTCGCGGGGATGGAGGGGGCGCTCCCCTCCGTGATCGGCGGGCTGGCCGACGTGCCGGTCGTCGCCGTTCCGACCAGCGTGGGCTACGGCGCTTCGCTCGGCGGCGTCGCGGCGCTGCTGAGCATGCTCAATTCCTGCGCCAGCGGCGTTTCGGTCGTCAACATCGACAACGGCTTCGGCGCCGGTTATCTGGCGCATATCATCAACCATCTGGGGAAAAAGCCATGAGAGAACTGTTTATCGACGCAAGCCGCGGGCTCGCGGGCGATATGCTCTGCGCCGCGCTCCTTGAGCTTTTCGACGAACCGTCCGAAATGCTCGAGCGGCTCAACGGCATCGGCGTCCCGGGCGTTCGCTTTCGCCTGGAGAAAAAAACGAGCCATGGAATCGCCGGCTCCCATCTGCGGGTCGAGGTTTTCGGCGAGGAGGAACGGCAGGGCGTTCACGGCCGTCACATCCACCGCTCGCTCGGAAACATCAGAGAGATCGTGCGCGCGCTCGATCTCTCGGACGCTCTGAAGGAAAAGGTCCTGCAGGTCTACGACCGCATTGCCGCAGCCGAGGCGGCAGCGCACGGCACGACGGTCGAGCAGGTCCATTTTCACGAGCTCGGCGCGCTGGACGCCGTGGCCGATATCTGCGCCGCCTGTATGCTGATCGACGCGCTGCAGCCCCTGCGCGTGACTTTCTCTCCCGTCTGCGTCGGCTTCGGCAGCGTCGGCACGGAGCATGGCCTTCTGCCCGTGCCCGCTCCGGCGACGGCGAAGCTGCTGGAGGGGATCCCCTGCTATGCGGGAACGATCGAGGGCGAGCTCTGCACGCCGACAGGCGCGGCGCTCGCCGCCGCCTTTGGCGACGACTTTTCCCACATGCCGCTTTTCAGGCCGATCCGGACGGGCTGCGGCCTCGGGACCAAAGACTTCGGCGCGCTCAGCTGCGTCCGTGCGACCCTCGGCGAGGCGGAGGAAAGGATCGTCGAGCTCTGCTGCAACGTCGACGATATGAGCCCGGAGGCCGTCGGCTTCGCCATCGAAGAGCTCCTCCGAGCAGGCGCGCCTGACGCCTGGTATGAGCCGATCGGCATGAAAAAATGCAGGCCCGGCCTGCTGCTGTGCTGCCTTTGCAGAGAGGATCGGAGAGATGAGTTCGTCCGGCTTCTGTTCAAGCATACGACGACGATCGGCATCCGCGAGACGCTCAGCCGACGGTACGTGCTGAAACGCCGGGAAGAAACAGCCGCTACGCCCTTCGGACCGGTTCGCCGCAAGCTCTCGGAGGGTTACGGCGTCGAGCGCCGCAAGGCGGAGTTTGAGGATCTGGCGCGGATCGCGCGGGATCGTGATCTGAGCCTTGCCGAGGCGGGAGAGCTGCTGCATGACGACCGATGAGAAATACTCGCTGCTCCGGGAACGGATCAAAGCCTGCGGATCGCTTGCCGTGGCCTTTTCGGGCGGCGTCGACTCCTGCTTTCTTCTCAAGACCGCGCAGGACGTCCTGAGCGGCCGCGTGCTCGCGCTGACGGTCTGTTCCGATTTCGTACCGGCGCGGGAGCGGAAGGAGGCGGCCGAGTTCTGCCGTCGATACGGGATCCGTCAGGAGCTTCTGTACGTCGACGTCCTCGCCGATCCCGAGGTGAAGGACAATCCTCCGGATCGCTGCTATCACTGCAAACGGGCTCTGTTTTCCCTGATGAAAGAAAGAGCGGCGGCTCTGGGCTTTCCCCTGCTGGCCGAGGGCTCGAATCTCGACGATCTCGACGATTACCGCCCCGGGATGCGCGCCGTCGGGGAGCTCGGCGTACTGAGCCCGCTCAGAGACGCCTCGCTCCGGAAAAACGAGATCAGGGAGCTCTCAAAAAGGCTGGGGCTGGCAAGCTGGGACAAGCCCTCTTTCGCCTGCCTCGCCTCCCGTTTCGTCTACGGCGAGACGATCACGGCGGAAAAGCTGCGGCGCGTCGAGGCGGCCGAGGACTGTCTCCGCTCCCTCGGATTCCGTCAGTATCGCGTGCGCTCGCACGGAGAGCTTGCTCGCATCGAGCTTTTGCCGGAGGAGCTGCCCCGCCTGGCGGACGCGCCGCTTCGGGAAGAAGTGCACGACGCGCTGAAAAAGCTCGGCTTTCGCTACGTATCGCTCGATCTCGCGGGCTTCCGCAGCGGCAGTATGAACGAGAGCCTTGACAAATAAACAGGCGTTCATGAAAAAAGACGCGGGCGAAAAGCCCGCGTCTTTTTTTGAAAATATTGACTTTACCGGCGGATCACGGCGTACATCAGGCTGTCGAACTGCGGATCGCAGCTGCAGAGCCCCTCCTCCGCGACGGTCAAACCGCTCTCGCGGATCTCGCGGCGGAAGCTGTCCCAATCGACCGTCCGGCAGGAGGTGGACGGGAGCATGAGCGTTCCCTGCGGCGACTCGCGCTCCCGGAGGGAATACGCTTCGCGTATATCGCTCCGGCGCTGCGTTTTCCCGTCTCCCATGGCCGCGACGAGCGAGACGCCCCGCTCCGTCAAATGCTCGCGGATGAAACGGTAGAAGGCCCGCCTGTCCTCGTCCGGAACGAGCATATGAAGGACGGCGATCGCGTAAATGAAATCAAAGCGTCCTTCCAGTCGATCGGTGAGGCAGTCCAGCGTCCGGAAGCGTGTCGCGTGTTCCGGCATGAGGCGCCGACAATAGCGGATCGCCTCCGGCGATACGTCGGCAGCGAGCAGATCGTAGCCGTTTTTCAACAAGTGCTCCGCGTCGCGCCCTTCCCCGCAGCCGATCTCAAGGATCGGAGCCTTCCGGCTGATCCCGTATCTGCGAAGCGTCGTCATGACGATGTGACTCGGCTCGTCGCCCATCCAGCGCAGACCGGCGTCGTGCGCCAGACGATACCGTTCGTCATAAGCGCCGTAATATGGCCTGTCCGGCATTTTATTTGAGGATGACCTTGTTGAAGTTCTTCTTGCCGCGCTTGACGAGGAGACCGTTCCGGAGCTGATCTGCCGTGAAGCTCGTCCCGATGTCTCCGATCTTCGTATCGTCAACGGTCACGCCGCCCTGCTGAACGTTGCGGCGGGCGTCGGACTTGGAGGCGCAGAGACCGGTCTTGACCAGCAGGGTCATGATATCGATCGCACCGTTCGTCAGATCGGCCTCGGAAAGCTCGGTCGTCGGCGCGCCTGCGCCGTCCGCTCCGGTGAAGAGGGCCCGTGCAGAGGCTTCCGCCTTTTTTGCCTCCTCTTCGCCGTGCACCATCGAGGTCAGCTCGTAGGCCAGGATCTCCTTGGCGCGGTTGAGCTCACTGCCCTCCCACTTCGCCATCTCGTCGATCTGCTCGAGCGGCAGGAAGGTCAGCATACGGATGCACTTGAGCACGTCCGCGTCGTCCACGTTCCGCCAGTACTGGTAGAAATCAAAGGGGCTGGTCTTGTTCGGATCGAGCCAGACCGCGTTCCCGGCGGTCTTGCCCATCTTCCGTCCCTGCGAGTCGGTCAGCAGCGTGATGGTCATCGCGTGCGCGTCCTTGCCGAGCTTTTTGCGGATGAGCTCCGTGCCGCCGAGCATGTTGCTCCACTGGTCGTTCCCGCCGAACTGCATGTTGCAGCCGTAATGCTGGAAGAGGTAGTAGAAATCGTAGCTCTGCATTATCATGTAGTTGAATTCCAGGAAGCTCAGGCCCTTTTCCATGCGCTGCTTGTAGCACTCGGCTCGCAGCATGTTGTTGACCGAGAAGCAGGCGCCCACCTCGCGCAGCAGCTCAACGTAGTTGAGATTAAGCAGCCAGTCGGCATTGTTTATCATCATCGCCTTGCCGTCGGAGAAATCTATGAACTTCTCCATCTGGCGCTTGAAGCATTCGGCGTTGTGGTCTATATCCTCTTTCGTGAGCATCTTGCGCATATCCGTACGGCCGGAGGGGTCGCCTATCATGGTGGTGCCGCCGCCGATGAGGGCTATGGGCTTGTTGCCCGCCGCCTGCAGGCGCTTCATGAGAGTGAGCGCCATGAAATGGCCGGCGGTGAGGCTGTCGGCCGTGCAGTCAAAACCGATGTAGAAGGTTGCCTTGCCTTCGTTGATGAGTTTTTTTATCTCTTCCTCGTCTGTGACCTGGGCTATGAGGCCTCTGGCCACGAGTTCATCGTAAAGTGTCATTTTCTTATTCTCCTCTTGTATTCCTTTGCCGCGCCGAGCTGCTCCTCGGCTCCGGCAAGAGTTGTAAACGTTATATTATCTCCGCCGTAAAGGCGGGCGATCTCGTGTTTTCTGCGCTCGTCGTCGAGCAGCGTCACGCTCGTTGACGTGCGCCCGGCGGCTTCCTTTTTTTCGATACCGAAATGGACGTCCGCCATGGCGGCTATCTGCGGGAGGTGCGTGACGCAGAGTATCTGCTTCCCGCCCGAAAGCGCCGCAAGCTTTTCCGTCACTCTCTGCGCCGCGATGCCGCTGACGCCGGAATCGATCTCGTCGAAGATGAGCGTTCCCGCTCCTTCGTCGGCGCTGAGCACTGTTTTTATAGCGAGCATTATGCGCGAGAGCTCGCCGCCGGAGGCGATCTTGCTTATCCTCCCCGGCTCCTCTCCGGCGTTTGCCGAAAGGAGGAATCTTATCTCGTCGCAGCCGGAGGCGTTGAAGCCGCAGTCCGCGCTCACCGGCATAAACTCCGTTTCAAACCGCGCCGAGGGCATGCTCAGCTCGGAGAGTTCTTTTTCGATGCGCGTTTTGAGCTCCTTCGCGGCGCTTCTGCGCTTTTCGGAAAGGCTCTTCGCGGACTCCAGCGTCTTTGCCTTTTGCTTTTCGAGCTCTTCCTCTGTCTTTTTAAGGCGCTCGTCGGAATACTCCAAGTCCTCAAGCTCTTTTTCCGTGCTCTCCATGAGCTCTATGAGCTGCTCGCTGCCGCCGCCGTACTTTTTTGAAAGGCGGTGAAGCAGGGCCAGGCGGCTTTCCGTCTCGTCGAGCTCTCCGGGAGAGAAATCCAGCTTCTCCTTGAGCTCACGCACCTTTTCAAGCGCGTCTTCAGCTTCGTAGCGAAGCTGCGAGAGGGCGTCGGCGCACTCGGAAAAATCCTCGCTCAGGCGCGAGGCGTAGCGCATCGCGCTTTCCGCTTCGCCTATGAGCGCCGCGGCGCCTTCGTCGGAATCCGAGCCGTAAAGCGCGGCGTAGGCCTCGTTGGTGCTTTCTATGAGCTTTTCCGCGTGGCGCAGAAGCTCCCTGCGCGCCGATAGTCTTTCCTCCTCGCCGGGCTTGAGCTCGGCCGAGGAAAGCTCCTGCAGCCTGAAGCGGAGCATGTCCGTTCTTCTGAGCTTTTCGCTCTCGTCCATCTTCAGAGCGTCCCGCTGCTGCAAAAGATCTTTATAGGCGGAATATTCTTTTTTGTAGTTTTCCACGTTCTGCCCGAGCCCGCCGAAGGTGTCCAGGCAGGCGCGGTGAGTGCTCTCGTCGAGCAGGCTCCTGCCGTCGTTCTGGCCGTGTATATCGAGAAGCAGGGCTCCGAGCGAGCGCAGCTGCGAGACTGAAACGGGCGCGCCGTTCACGCGGCAGACGTTTTTGCCGTCCGCGGAAATGCTGCGGCTGAGGATGATATCGTCCTCGGGCTCAAGGCCGTTTTCCTCGAGCCAGCCGGCTGCTTCCGGCGCGTAAAACGAGGCGCTGACGGAGGCCTTCTCCGCCCCTGTCCTGACTATCTCACGCGAGGTCCTCTCGCCCGTGACGGCACCGAGCGCGTCGATTATTATGGATTTTCCCGCGCCGGTCTCGCCCGTGAGCACGTTCAGCCCCGGAGCGAACTCGACCTCGGCCTTTTCTATGACGGCTATGTTTTCTATGCGGAGCAACGAAAGCATTTCGCCTCTCCTTTCGCCCGAAGGCTCAAAGCATTTCCTCTATCTCCTTGCAGAACTGCAGGGCGCAGGGCATATCCTTCATGGCAAGGAAGGCCGTGTCGTCCCCCGCGAGAGTGCCCGCGAGATCCTTCACGTGCATCCCGTCTATCGCCGAGCAGACGGCCGAGGCAAGACCCGGAAGAGTCTTTATGACGATGATGTTCTGCGCGCAGGCGACCGACTTCACGCTCTCGCGGAAGATCGTGCGCATGCGTTCGTTATAGTTGGGCGTGTCGCCCCTTTTGTCGCTCGCGTAGCGGTACGTTCCGTTCGCCGCCAGCTCCTTCACGAGGCGGAGCTCCTTGATATCGCGGGAAAGGGTGGCCTGAGTGCTGCTTATGCCCTCCTCGGCGAGCGCCTCGAGCAGCTGATTCTGCGTGCTTATGTCGCTGCGCTTGATGATATCGAGTATCTTGCTCTGTCTTGTTCCCTTCATTTCCTACTCTTTTCCTTCCTGCATTCAGCGTTTTTGTATGTCAAATTTACCTTTCAGCACGTCGTAGAAGCTCTGCCCGCGCACACGCACGAGCTTTGTTTCTCTTTTGGATGCCGTCGACGTTACGACGTCTCCCTCTTTAAGCTTTATGGATTTCCCGCCGTCCACGGAAAGATATGCCTGCCTCGCCGTGAGAGAGCCGACTATCACCGTCGCCTCCGCCTTCTCCGGCAAAACGAAGCACCTTGCCAGAAGAGAATGGGCGCATATGGGCGTTATGAGGATATTGTGCGCCGACGGCTCTACCACCGGCCCGCCCGCGGACATCGAATAGCCCGTGGAGCCCGTGGGCGAGGATACTATCACGCCGTCGCCGTAGAACTCCGAGATCACCACTCCGTCGCCCTCGAGCTTGAGATCTACGCCTCTGGCCTCTCTGCCGTTGGATATGACGGCGTCGTTGAGCGCGCAGTCGGAATAAATCACTTCTCCGTCGCGCCGCAAAACTACGTCCAGCATCATTCTGCTGTCGCAGACGTAATCTCCGTTCAGCGCGCGGAGTATGCTTTCCTCGTCGGCGTCTTCAAGCTCCGTGAGAAAGCCGAGTCGGCCGAGATTTATGCTGAGGATCGGCACGTCGTTCTCGGCGGCGTGCTTCGCCGTCTTCAAAATCGTCCCGTCGCCGCCCAGGCATATCATGAGATCCGCTCCCCGCAGGGCCTCCTCCAGAGGTTCCCTCCTCATGCCATCCGGAACTTTCCTTCCTGTGGAATCAAGTACTGGAGACACGACGCATTCGGCTTTGCCCTCGAGCATTGCCCAGACGCGCTTGGTAAGCTCGAATTTTTTATCCTTGTTAGGATTGGTGCAGATAACTACTTTTTTCAATTGCTTCCCTCCCTGAACGAGGAATGCGACGCCTTTACGAGCGCCGGTATATCGAACTCCGCTTCGTTTTCCCCGCTGCCTTGCGTGGAAACGAGCAAGGCCAGGTATTCTATGTTTCCCTCCGGGCCCCTTATCGGCGAAAAATCGAGCCCGCGTACGGCAAAGCCGCTCGCCGCGGCGTCGGAGAGGAACTTGCGCAGCACCTCTTCGTGTATCTCCGGCTCGCGCACCACGCCCTTTTTGCCGACCTTGTCCTTGCCGGCCTCGAACTGCGGCTTCACGAGGCAGACGACCTCGTCCCCTTCTTTTATAAGCCTTTTTACCGCAGGAAGCACTATCGCCAGAGAGATGAACGAAACGTCTATCACGGCCATATCCGCCGTTTCCGGCAGATCCTCCGGCGTTACGTATCTTATATTCGTGCGCTCCATGCAGACGACTCTTTCGTCGCTGCGGAGCTTCCAGGCCAGTTGCCCGTAACCGACGTCCACGGCGTAGACCTTTACCGCGCCGTTCTGAAGCAGGCAGTCGGTAAAGCCTCCCGTAGAGGCGCCGCAGTCGATGCACACCTTGCCCTGAGGAGAAACTCCGAAGACCTTGAGCGCCTTTTCGAGCTTTAATCCACCGCGTGAGACGTATCTCAGCTGCTCGCCGCGGACTTCTATCTCCGCTTCCTCCGTCAGCTGACTGCCGGGCTTGTCCACCCTTGCGCCGTCGACGAAGACTATGCCGCTCATTATAAGGGCTCTCGCCTTCTCTCTGCTCTCGGCAAGCCCTTTTTCAAACATCAAAACGTCAAGCCGTTTTTTCATCACAGTTCCTCACGCGCCGCGTTTTCGCCGAAGAACCCCGAGGCCGCCTCGGCGATAGACTCTCCGTCCAGCCCGTAGAGCCGGAAAAGCTCCTTCTGAGTTCCCTGCGGCACGAAATCCCGGCCGAAGTTTTTAAGCAGCACCCTCCGCGCGCAGACGCCGCGCTCCGCGAGAGCCGCAGCGAGCCGCAGGCCCACGCATCCCTGCTCGGCGCTGTCCTCGGCGACTATCAGCGCGCCGGTCTTTTTTACGGACCTCTCGACGAGCTCCATCGGAAGCGGATTTATGAAGCCGAGCTTTATGACCTCGGCCGATATGCCCTTTTCTTCGAGCAGCGCGGCCGCCTCCAGCGCGCAGGGCACGGTAGTGCCGTACGCGACTATCGTTATATCGCCGCCTTCTCGCAGCAGCTTTTCTCTCTCGCAGCCGCCGTCCTTATAGGAACCCTCGCCGCCGCGCGGATAGCGCACGGCCACGGGCCCTTTTTCCTCGAAAACGGCATATTCCAGCATATCTCTCAGCTCCGCGAAAGAAGCCGGGCAAAGCACCGTCATCCCCGGTATCTGCGAAAGGAACGCCGCGTCGAAAAGGCCCTGATGCGTTTCTCCGTCCGCCCCAACTACTCCCGCTCTGTCCACAGCCAGCACGACGTGCAGCTTCATGAGCGCGATATCGTGTATGAGCATATCGAAAGAACGCTGAAGGAACGTTGAATAAACGGCGAATACGGGTATGAGCCCGCGCGCGGCCATGCCTCCGGCCATCGAAGCCGCGTGGCCCTCGGCTATGCCGACGTCCCAGAATCTCTTTGGGAATCTCGCGGCAAACTCCGTGAGACCCGTGCCGGCCGTCATGGCGGCGGTTATGGCGCAGATCGCCGTATCCTTTTCCGCCAGGTCGCACAGCGCCTTGCCGAAGCAGGCGGAATAATCCTCGCCGCGCTCGCGCGGGAGACCGTTTTCGACGTCGAATCTTCCGACTCCGTGGTAATCCTCCGGGCTGCGCTCGGAATAATCGTAGCCCTTGCCCTTTTTCGTCACCGCGTGCACTACCACCGGCACGCGCATGGAACGCGCGTACTCGAGATAATAGCACATGGCCTTGACGTCGTGCCCGTCCACCGGGCCTATATAACGGAACCCGAGATCCTCGAAATAGGAATACGGCAGAAGCGCGCGCTTTACCCGGTTTTTGACTCTGTGCATGAAGCGGTAAACCGCGCCGCCGCCCGGCACGCGCCCGAGCGCCGTTCTCACCCGCGCCTTGAGCTTGAAATACGAGGGCTTCATACGCTTTCCCGCGAGATAGCCGGCAAGGCCGCCCACGTTTTTGGTTATGGACATGCCGTTGTCGTTGAGGATTATCACAAGCGGCTCGCCGCTGGCTGCCGCGTCGTTCAGCGCTTCGAAGGCAAGGCCTCCGGATAAAGCGCCGTCGCCTATGAACGCGGCGACGTCGTAATCCTCGCCGCGCATGGTCCTGGCGCGGGCCATGCCCAGCGCAACGGATACGGAATTCGATGCGTGGCCCGCTATGAACGCATCGTGCACGCTCTCCTCCGGCTTCGGGAAGCCGGATATCCCGCCGAGCTGGCGGAGAGTATCGAAGCGGTCCTTCCTGCCGGTGAGCAGCTTGTGCACGTAGCTCTGGTGACCTACGTCGAAAACTATCCTGTCTTTTGACGTATCGTATACCCTGTGCATCGCGACGGTCAGCTCCACCGCTCCGAGATTGGAGGCGAGGTGCCCGCCCGTGCGCGAGACGTCCTTGAGCAGAAATTCCCGCAGCTCGCTGCAGAGCTCTTCCAGCCGCGACTCGTCCAGCCGCTTAACGTCCTCAGGGCCGTTTATTAACGACAATATATTCATTCTGCGCCCTACCGTCTTTTCGTTTTCCTTTTAGGGGCGATCCCTTTCATAAGCGCGATGAGCCGCCCTACGGCGTGCACCACGCTCTTGCTTCTGTTTATCGCGAACGATTTTCCCGCGGCCTTGCCGCCTATAGTGAGCCCGGCCACGACGCCCGATACCACGAGCTGGATGAGGATATTGCTGAGCGAAAAATCCGCCACGAGCCTTCCTGCTATGACCGCCGAGGTCGAGCCGCTGACGATGCCGGAGATGTCGCCCACGACATCGTTGCAGATGCTCGCGGCCTTATCGGCGTTTTTAAGCAGCTTCAGCGACTCCGCAGCGCCTTTTTCCTTGTGCGACGCCATGGAATGGAAGGGCTTTTCGTCGCATGAGGTTATGGCCACTCCGATTATGTCGAAGGCGATACCGAGCGCGATAAAAAAAGCCAGGAGGATAGCCGCGAGAATATAGCCCGCGCTGTCCAAGGCTTCGTTAGCCGCGAAAGAAAACAGTATGGATACGCACACGGTGACGAGCACTACGCGGACTATCCACCTTACGTCGGCGGTTTTCTTCTTCTGCTGGCCCTGGTTTTTTCTGCTCTGTTCCCGGCCCTCGTCCGGACCGTCGCCTGGTTTTGATCGTTCAGACATATTTTCTCCAAAAGCAGCCGCTCCGCCGAAGCGGGCGCGGCGCGAAAATGTGGTTTGATAAACAGCGGCGGCACACGAAGTAAATCTTACGGCTTAGGTCGGGTTGGTTTTCCCGGCCGTCTACCTCTCGTTGCCGATCAGGCGGTTTCCCTTTGAAGACAGCCCCGCCGCGTTGCCGGCTGGCGATACCCGATTGCCACTCAGTCCGCACTGTAATCCTCCGCATGCCCCACGAGGGACAGCCTAGGCGTTTTCCGCTGCAGCCGAACCAGTCCTTAGCCTCTTTTGCAGCATGTATTTCAGGGGCATACCGCCCTCGATCACGGCCATGATCTGCTGCGATTAACGCTCCCATCCGCACATGCCACTCAAGGCAGGCTACATCTGCACACAGCTCACAAAATTCACCGCAATGCAGGTTTAATCCCGCCACGTACCGGTCCGCTTACCACGCGGGGAGTACGGCCGGCACGAGAGCAGGTCTCCATGGGCGACAGGGTCGGCGCTCCCATGCCATTGGGAGCCGCCCTGAGGCCATAAAGCTTGCGCTTTCCCCCCAGCACCCACCCCAGACTGGGCGTCCGAAGCAGGCACAAGAGTCTTCATCGATATGCCCTTCAAAGGATTTTTAGGCCCTTCCTGGGGACTGGCAGAACTGACTAGGATACTGCGCCGCTGTTACGATTTGTTATTTTATCAAAGTGCAATGAATATTTCAATACATAAAGTGAATATTTCTTCTGTCAAAAAGAGAGAGACGCGGGCGAGCGGCGCCGCGTCTCTTCGTCATTTTTACTTGTCCCGCAAGGCAAAGCTCTCCGCAAGCCAGACGAGGAACTCCGGTTCCCCGAAGGCGCTTCTCGCGGCGCTCACCGCCTTTTGCGTATATTCGTCTATCATTTTCGCGCAGCCGCGCTCGCCGAAAAGAGTCAAAAAAGTGGTCTTGTTCTCGTCCTTGCCCACGTTTTTGCCGAAATGCTCGGGCGTGGCCGTTTTGTCGAGCATGTCGTCCCTTACCTGAAACGCCCGGCCGAAGGCCTCGGCGTATTCCTCCGCGGCGGCCTCCTGCTCCGGCGAAGCGCCCGCAGCGGCGCAGCCCATGAGCGCCGCGGCTTTTATAAGAGCCGCCGTCTTGAGGCTGTAGGTCAGCTCCACCTCTCCGGCGCTGAGCTTTTCTCCCTCGTGCGCGAGATCGAGATACTGCCCGCCGCATATCCCGGCGCAGCCCGCCGCCCGTGCGAGGTAAAGCGCTGCCCTCGCCTTTTTGGCGTCGTCCAGCGGCGCGGAGAGCACGGTCCCGAAGGCCTCGGCCTGCAGAGCGTCCCCCGCGAGAAGAGCCATCCACTCCCCGAAGGCCGTGTGGCAGGAGGGCTTTCCCCTGCGCATGTCGGAATCGTCCATACAGGGCAGATCGTCGTGTATGAGAGAATAGGCGTGAAGCATCTCCAGAGCGCAGGCAA
>JAEEGL016882237.1_pt1 | contig 14560 bp, 8 predicted proteins | sample 9134231 | NCBI WGS metagenome assembly JAEEGL01 (sample SAMN16246548, study PRJNA631951) | gut metagenome | biome: gut microbiome; feature: rumen; material: fiber-attached | host: Bos | place: Iran: Karaj | collected 2018-10
AGCTCATGGCGATCTCGGAGGAGACGCTCATGGAATTCATGAAGTATCCGCCTCTCGCGAAATACGCCCATATCATCGAGGACTCCACCCGTCTGAAAGAGCACGTGCTGGACGAAAAGTCCGAGGGCATTCTCGCGAAGATCGGGAAGATCCGCAGCACCCCGTCCTCCGTCTACAAGATCTTCACCAACGTGGAGATGAAGCTTCCCGAAACCCTCGGAGAGGACGGAAAGCCCGCGGAACTGACGGCGGGGAATTTCCGCGCGTTCCGCGAGAGCCCGAAGAAGGAAGTCCGCGACGCGGCGTTCCGGGCGATGTTCGGCACGTACGGGAAGTATAACGGCACCTTCGCGTCGATCTATGCCGGGCAGGTGAAGCAGGACAATCTGTTCGCCGATCTGCGGGGCTATCCCTCCGCCAGAGCCGCCTCCCTCGCGCATGCCAACGTGCCGGAATCCGTGTACGATTCCCTCATTTCCGCCGTTCACGGCGCGGTCCCCGCGATGGAGAAGTATCTCGATCTGCGGAAGCGTGCGCTCGGGCTGGACGAAATCGACGTATACGACCTGTATACCCCCATGGTGAAGGACGTCGAATGGCCCATGCCGTATGAGGAGGCGAAGCGTCTCGTCCTCGAGGCGGTGAAGCCCCTCGGACCGGAATACGTCTCCAAGATCGCGGAAGCGTTCCGCGCGAACTGGATCGACGTTTATGAGACGCCCGGCAAGGAGTCCGGCGCGTTTTCCGCGGGCGTGTACGGCGTTCATCCGTTCGTGAAGCTGAACTACGCGGACACGCTCGACGACGCCTTCACCCTCGCCCACGAGCTCGGGCACTCCATGCACTCGTATTATTCCTCGAAAACGCAGGACTTTGCCCTCCATCAGTATCAGCTGCTCGTGGCGGAGGTGGCCTCCACCGTGAACGAGGTGCTTCTGACGAAGTACCTTCTGTCCCGGGAGACCGATCCGAAGCGCAGGGCGTGCGTGCTCAACAATTTCCTCGAGGGCTTCCGCACGACGGTGTTCCGTCAGACTCTGTTCGCGGAGTTCGAATACAAAGTCCACGAGGCGGAAGCCGCCGGGACGCCCCTCACCGCCGATTTCCTGAACGGGGTGTACGCGGATCTCGAGAAGACCTATTATCCGAACGCCGGCTTCCGCGACGAGATCAAGTACGAGTGGTCCTTCATCCCGCATTTCTACCGCGCGTTCTACGTCTATGTCTACGCGACGGGCTTCTGCTCCGCCGTGGATATCGCGGCCGGGATCTTTGAGACCGGGGACGCGTCCGACTATCTGAAATTCCTCTCGACGGGCGGGTCCGATTATCCGATCAACGAACTGAAGATCGCCGGCGTGGACCTGACGAAGCCGGACGTCGTCGAAAGCGCCATGAAGGAATTCGAAAAAACGGTCGACGAGCTGGCACGGCTGCTGAAATAACGGAGGTTTTCCATGAGACTGACGATGATCGGAACGAGTCACGGCGTGCCGGAAGCGCACCGCCGCTGCTCTTCCTCCATGCTGGAAGTGAACGGGAGCTATTATATCGTGGACATGGGCACGCAGACCGTGGAGGATCTGCGCAGGCGGAACATCGCGATCCGCGACGTGAAGCTCGTGATCTGCACCCATCCGCACGGAGACCACACGGACGGATTGATTTCCTTTGTGGATCTGGCAAACTGGTATTTCAAGGACGCGTCTCCCGCCGTGATCCTCCCGAACGGAAAGCTCATCGACGCGATGAAGCAGTGGCTGACCGCGGTGGAAAGCGGCAATCCCGTGCGGGAGGGGATCCGCTTCGGCGTGGTGACTCCGGGCTTGACCTATGAGGACGAAAACGTGAAGATCACCGCGATCCCCACGCAGCACTGCCCGGATTCCTTCGCGTATCTCTTTGAGGCGGAGGGGAAGAAGATCCTCTTCACCGGAGATCTCAGGCATCCGACTGTGGATTTTCCCGCCCTCGCGTTCGAGGAGGAGATCGATCTCATCCTCTGCGAGCTGGCGCACTTCTCGCCGGACGACTGCGTGCCGGTGTTCGACAAAACGAAGGCGAAAAAGATCCTGCACAACCATATCTCCCCGCGCTGGCACGAGGAGCTTGCCCGTCAGCTGAAACAGCCGCATCCCTACGAATACGGCGCGGTGTACGACGGCATGGAATTCGTACTCTGATACTGATCCGTTCCTAAATCGCCCAATCTGCGGTCCGTTTTTCCGCCGTGACCGCTTTGCAATACCACCAGTATTGCCGCAGCGGATCGCGTTTTTTCACGACAAATAATCGTCTCCTCATTTTTGGACGATTTTGAAACTACTGACAGCAATCCTCTGGATTAACCGCACACGGCAGATCCGTCATTGCGAGACCCTGCAAGGGGTCGCGGCAATCCGTTTCTTCCCGGGCTCTGTCCGGGCTTTACGCAGGGGGAGGACGGATTCCCACACCGGTGACACGGTCACCGGTTCGGAATGACAGGGATAAGGGCATTTTTATTCTGTACTTTTTATTTTGGTGGATTGCTATAGCATGAAAACCGGAAGGAGACGCGGTCCGTGGAAGAAAAAAACAGATGTCCGTGGTGCCTCGGAGACGAACTGCTGCTCCGATACCACGACGAGGAATGGGGATCGGAGCTTCATTCCGACGGGAAGCATTTCGAATATCTGTTGATGGAAGTGATGCAGTGCGGTCTGAACTGGATGATGATGCTGAAAAAGCGCGAGATCTTCAGGCAGTGCTTTGACGGCTTCGATTATGAACGGATCGCGGAATACGGGGAAGAGAAGATCGCACAGATCCTCGCTTACCCCGGGATGATCCGCTCGGAGAGGAAGGTCCGCGCCGTTGTCGGAAACGCGCGCCGGTTTTTACAGATCATCGGCGAATTCGGGTCCTTCGACCGGTATCTCTGGGGGTTCACGGACGGAAAGTCCGTCCTGTACCGGGACCGGCATCATTACGCGACGAGCCGGCTTTCGGACGAGATCAGCCGGGACCTCAAAAGGCGAGGCTTCAAATACCTCGGCTCGGTCACGGTGTACGCGCATCTCGAGGCGTGCGGGATCGTGAACGACCACAGCGAATTCTGCTGGAAATACGCAGCTCTGTCAAAGAACTGCATCAGCGCGGATCCTTATTGAACCGGACGTGCGCCGAAAAGGAATCGGCGGTCACTCTGAGGGAGGCAGTATGGAGAACACACCTTTGCTTTACCATCCCGCGGTATTCGCCGTGGGGCGGGATTATCAGATCATCTTTCTGACGTCAACGCGTGGGATCGGCTGGATCGAGATCGGCGGGGAGCGGTACACCGACGAGGAAGCGGGGCTTCTTTACTACGGGACCGTGCACAAGATCCCGGTCCCGGGGGATGCGCTGAACCGCGCGAAAAAATACACCGCGGTGTTCGTGGAGTATGCGGACAAAAAGCCCTACTATCCGGAAGGGGTGGAAAAACTGCGGAAGGAGTATGTCTTCCGGCCGCTTGAAAAGGATACGTTCCGCGTCTTCCACTTCGCAGACACCCATGCCCGGGTCGAAACGCCGCTGAAGCAGTACAGGGAGACCGGAGACTGCGACCTCATCGTGCTCAACGGCGACATCAACGAACACAGCTACGAGCTGAAGAATTTCGAGACGGCGTTCGCGCTGGCCTCCGGCTCGTCGAAGGGGGAGATCCCCGTGCTCTATTCCCGCGGGAACCACGACACGAGGGGTTACGCCGCGCAGGATCTGGCGGGGTATATCCCGACCGCGTTCCGGGACGGGCGGCGGGAGACGTTTTACTCCTTTCGGCAGGGACCGCTCTGGGGGCTGGTGCTGGACTGCGGCGAGGACAAGTACGACATCAATCCCGAATACGGCGGGACCATTCTCTTCGACGCCTTCCGGAAGCGCGAGACGGCATATCTGAAATCCGTCATCGCGAACCGCGCGGAGGAATACGAAGCGGAAGGCGTGAAATACCGCCTGGCGATCTGCCACGTGCCGTTCGTCGAGCACTTCGAGTATCCGTTCGACGTGGCGTCCGAGATCTACGAGGAGTGGACGGAACTGCTCGGGGAGATGGGGATCGATCTGCTTCTCGCGGGGCATATGCACCGGGCGTATTTTGTGCCCGCGCGGACTCCGGAGAAACGGAACGCGGCCTTCCCGACGGCGGTGTGCTCCATTCCGTCGGTCAAAAGGGAGGACGGGGGGGACTTTTATGTCGGGGGGCTTCTGGAATTCTCGCCGGGACGCCGCACCGCGCAGGCCGTTCCCCTGCCGGAGGTATGGGAATTCTGATGGGGAAAACAAAGGCGAAGCCTTTCTGAATTTCCCCCCGCTCACAGCGGACTCAATGAAATCCAAAAGGCTTTGCCTTTCAAAATCCCCCGTCCCGCGCAGGGACAGGACAGATCGGAAGGCAAAGCCTTTTTCTCACTGAAACCTCGTATTCATCGGCGAATCCTTTACCGAATAGGTCGAAAGAACATCCTCGTTGTATTCGATATCCGCCCTCAGCCCGTCGAGCATGTCCGTAAACAGCGCGGAGGAAACCGTTTCGTCGTAGTCCGGGAAGAAATCCGCGCAGTTTTCGTCCGTCCACGGCTTTTCCCCGAGGGGCAGGCGGAGGATGTAGTGCACGCCCACGTCCGATTCCACCTTCGTCCACTCGCCGATCTCCAGTTCGAACGCCGCGCGGACCACGCCTTTTATGAAGTTCATGTCCCGCGTGAGGTAGTACCCTTCTTTGTAGTACTGATCCTCCGAGACCGTCTCGTATATGGTGTCAAAATCCTCCCCCGAGGAAAGCGCGTCGTCGATGGCGGCGACCAGGGCATTCTTCGCGTTCAGCGCGTCGCCCGTCAGGGGCGTTTTCTCCTGCATGCCGTCCGAGCCGTAGACCGGATTGCCGTCGTCGTCCGTTGCGTAGACATAGGCGTTGTTTACGTAGATGTGGCGCACCCGGACGTAATTGTTCTCGAGATATGTCTGCCGGTCTTCGTCGTTGATCCCGACCTTTCCGTCCGATCCGTACAGATAGACGTATACCGCAGCGGAACGTTCGTCGCGCAGCAGGATCTCCCGGAACAGCTTGATGTTGACGCCGTATGCGCCGAGGGAGCGGTTGAGGACCGTTTTGTTCCCGTCCGCCAGATCGTAGAGGAAGGAATCGACATATCCATCCACGTCTTCCAGCACATCGTCGGACAGAGAGAGACCGTATTCGTCGAACAGCGCGTCGCAGACGAGGGAATACCCCACGTTCTGCAGCACGGAGGCGAAGAGGAAATCCTCCGCCGTCCCGTCGCCCATCGTCTGCCGGTAGAAGGCTTCGTTGTCCTTGAAATCGGCATAGGTCTGGGCGAAGCGGGCTTTGTAGGTGGCGAGGTAGAAGCGGAATTCGTTTTCGGAGATCTGCGCTCCTTTGTATTTCATGACAGCTGTCCCGCCGCAGGAAGACAGAAGGAGGAGCGCCGCGGCGGCAAGGACAAGGACCCGGAGAAGGACAGTTTTTTTCATGGGCGATCTCTTTTCATTCGGCCTTCGGTGCGAGAAAGCCGTTGTATTTTTCGAGCAGTTCGATGAGGAATTCGGTGTTGCGCATGTTTTTTCCGGTTTTCATGGTGACGCAGGTGTTCTGACCGAAGGTCACCCGCACGCCGAGGGAGGGGTAAGCCGTACCGAGCCGGTTGACCGCGGAGGCGTTGATCTCGGAGGTGTACAGACGGACCGTGCCGTCGCGCTCCTCCACCTTGGTGAAGCCGGCTTTCCTGCCGAGAGCGCGGATCCTTGCCACCCGGCAGAGGTTGACCGCCGCGGAATCCGGTTCGCCGAAACGGTCGCACATCTCGTCGAGCATGTCGTCGTAGTCCGCTTCGTTTTCCACCCGCGCGATCCGCTTGTACATGTCCATCCGCTGCGGAGCGGAGGGAATATAGGATTTGGAGAGGAAGGCGTCGCAGCGCACGTCCACCGCGCAGTCCGGAAGGGCTTTTTTCTTTTCGCCCCCCTGTTCCTCCACGACCGCTTCCTCGAGGAGTTTCATATAAAGATCGTATCCGACGGCGTCGAGATGCCCGTGCTGTTCCGCGCCGAGCAGATTGCCCGCGCCGCGGATCTCGAGGTCGCGGAGGGCGATCCGGAAGCCCGCGCCGAATTCCGCATATTCCCGGATGGCGGAGAGGCGCTTTTCCGCGATCTCCGTGAGCGTCTTGCCGCGGCGGTAGGTGAAATAGGCGAAGGCCCGCGTCGAGGACCGGCCGACCCGTCCGCGGATCTGATGCAGCTGGGCAAGGCCGTAGTTTTCCGCGTTCTCGATGATGAGGGTGTTGGCGTTCGGAATGTCCACGCCCGTCTCGATGATAGTGGTGCAGACGAGGATGTCCACCTCCCCGCGGATCAGGGCGTCCCACACGTCCTCGATGGCCTCGCGGTCCATCTTCCCGTGGGCGACGGCGATCCGGGCGTCGGGGATCGCGGCCTGAATGTGTTCCGCGACGCGGTAGATGCTCTCCACCTTGTTGTAGAGGTAGAACACCTGCCCGCCGCGCCTTAACTCCCTCCGGACGGCTTCGAGGATCATGGCCTCGTCGTATTCCATCACGTAGGTCTGCACGGGGGAACGGAGTCCCGGCGCGTCCTCGAGCACGCTCATGTCCACGATGCCGCCCATCGCCATGTTCAGCGTCCGCGGGATGGGGGTGGCGGTCAGGGTCAGCACGTCCGCACCGACACACAGCTGCTTCAGCTTTTCCTTCTGCGCCACGCCGAAGCGCTGTTCCTCATCGATGATGATGAGGCCGAGATCCCGGAACGTGACATCTTTCGAGATGAGCCGGTGCGTGCCGATGATGATGTCGGTATCCCCGCGCGCGACCCGCCGGACGGACGCCGCCTGCTCGGAGGGCTTGCGGAAGCGGGAGACCATGTCCACCCGCACCGGGAAGGAGCGCATCCGGCTGAGGAAGGTCTGGTAGTGCTGGTAGGCGAGGATGGTGGTGGGGACGAGGACGGCGACCTGTTTCCCGCTCATGACCGCCTTGAACGCGGCCCGGAGCGCGACCTCCGTCTTGCCGTACCCCACGTCGCCGCAGAGCAGGCGGTCCATCGGCCACGGCTGTTCCATGTCGCGGCGGATGTCGGCGATCGCGGCGATCTGTCCGTCGGTCTCCTCGTATTCGAACGCGTCGGCGAATTCCCGGCACATCTCGTCGTCGGGGTCGAACGCGAAACCTTTGGTCCGCTTCCGGCGCGCGTAGAGCTCGATGAGCTCCTTCGCCATCTCCCTCGTCGCCGCTTTGGCACGCCCTTTGGCGCGCGTCCAGTCGGCGCCGCCCATTTTCGAGAGCCTCACCGCGCCCGTATCGCTGCCCGCGCCGATATATTTCGACACGTGATCCAGCTGGTCTACGGGGAGGAAGAGCTTGTCGGACCCGGCATACCGGATGTGTACGTAGTCGCGCGCACTCCCGTCGATCACCAGGTTCTCGATCCCCATGTACTGCCCGATCCCGTAGGCGTCGTGGACCACGATGTCCCCGACCTCGAGATCGGCATAGGAAAGGATGGCTTCGGTCGAGCTCTTTTTCCGGCGGGGCTGGCGGAAGTATCTTCCGCGGGAGGGGCGCGCGGCTTCCTTCGAGAAATCCATCAGGGCGAATTTCGGCGAAACCGTGGCATAGCCTCCCGGAAACTCTCCGGTCATGAGCAGGACCGGGGGATTGGCGCGTCCCGCCCGGCGGAGGAAATCTTCTTCCCCGGCGGTGCCTTCGTCCGCTGAGACCGCCGTATAGCCGAGGTCCGTCAGCTCCATAAGGAGGCCGTTTTTCTCCGTGTCGGAGGAACAGAGCACGGCGCATAGGTACCGCTCCGACGAGAAGCGTTCCAGATCCTCCCGGAAAAGGGCGGCGTTCCCGGCGTAGGCGGACAGATGCTTTGTGTTGAAGAGGAAGACTCCGGAGGGATCCACGCCCGTCCCGGAGCGGCTCAGGGTATCCGCCAGAACGACGGGCCCTTTCTGCCGGGAGACGATCTCGTCGTAGTCCCGCATCCACCGGCCGTCGCGCTGCGGGGGAAGCTCGTACTGCTCCGCCATGCCCGCGATGCTCTGTTCCACGAGGGCGGCGGCCGCGGAAGTCCTTTCCTCCGCCATGGCGGTGTCGAAAAGCACGAAGAGACCGTCCGCGTATTCGAGAAAACAGTCCGCCCGCGGATAGATCACGGGCAGGTATTTGTCCGCAAAATTCAGTTCCAGCCCGTTTTCGAGGGAGGCAAGCTCTCCTTCGAGGACGGAGGCGGCGCGGGCCCGTTTCGCTTCGGCGGCGTCTCCGGCGTCGGAATTGTGCCCGATCCTGCGGATATGCTTCCGGATCAGATCGGTCAGTTCTTCGCGCACTCCGTCCGGGAAGAGCAGTTCGCGGACCGGCGGGAAGATCAGAGTATCCGGCGCGTTTTCCGTGAAGCGCTGAGTCTCGGGAGAGAAATAGGCGATCCGGTCGATCTCGTCCCCGAAGAGCTCCATGCGCACGGGCTGTCCCGCGGGGGGATAGATGTCCACGATGCCGCCGCGGACCGCGAACTGGCCGGGGGCTTCGCAGAGTTCCACCCGGACGTAGCCGGCATCGGCGAGGGATTTTGCGAGGGACGCGGTGTCCACCGGTTCGGCAAAGTCCACCTTGACGCAGAGCTCCTTCATGCGGGAGGGGGGCAGGGTGATCTGCAGGATCGCTTCCGGCGTGGAGGTGACGACGGCGGGGCGCTCGGCTTCCGGAAGCACGCCCGCCAGCGCGGAGAGGACGCAGAGCCTTTCGCCCTCCGTGTCATGGGAAGAGCCGATGTTGGAAAAGCAGTATTCCCGGGCAGGGAAGCGGGCGGCCCTGATCCCGATCGACAGGAGAAAATCGCGGACCGCCAGCGCGCGCTTTTCGTCGGGAAAAACGAACACGGGCGGCGAGGTGACGGAGGCGAAATCCGCGGCGAGGGCCGCCGTGAAGATCTGCTGCGCGCCGTCCGAAAGACCGCTGACGGAAAAAGGCTTCCGGCGTCCCGCCGTCTGTGCCGTCTGCGCGGCCAGGGAGGCGCAGAGGGAGGCGTAATCCCGGTTCATCCGGAACAGGTCGCAGAGAAGGGTATAGTTGATCATGTCAGAACTTCACCCCGTTGAAGCGGCTCATGGCGTCGTCGATACGGCCGTCTAAAAGCATCGGGACCGCCTCGCTGACGCATCCGAGAACGGAGAAGATCTTGTTCCGATCCTCTTCCGGGATCTTTCCGAGCACCCAGTCGGCCATCGGATATTCCGGATCCGGCTTGATGCCGACGCCGATGCGGATGCGCGGAAAAGCGTCCGTCCCGAGATGTTCGATGACGGAGCGCAGTCCCTTCTGCCCGCCGTCGGAGCCCGAACGGCGGATGCGCATCCGGCCGGGCTCCTGCGCCGCGTCGTCCGAAATGACGAGGATGCGCTCCGGAGCGATTTTGTAAAAATCCGCCGCTTCCCGGACCGCCTCGCCGGAGGCGTTCATGTAGGTCTGCGGCTTCATGAGGAGCGCGCGGTGTCCGTCGAGATCGGCGGTCAGGACGAGGGATTTGAACTTCGACTGACGAAGATCTCCCAGCCCGCGCTTTTCCGTCAGGTAGTCCATGGCGAGAAAACCCGCGTTGTGCCGGGTGAATCTGTATTCGGGGCCGGGATTGCCGAGCCCGACCACCAGAAAATCCGGCGCGCCGCGGGACGTGTCGGAAAAACTTATTTTTTTAAACAGTTCAAAAATATCGCTCATAAGAAACACGGGCGGAATCCACGCCCGGAAGGGGAAGGAAAAACGGATGCGGCCGGCGGTCAACCTGAAAAAGCCCGTTTTGAAACGGGATGGGGGGTGGGAACTCACGGAAGCACGGCGCGGGTCCCCGCCTCCATTTTCAGGATCCGGTCCCGATATTCACGGGAATTGGGATCGTTGATCAGATCGTCCACCACGGAGGAAGGGCCGTTGAAGTGCATGGGAACGGCGTGGCGGATGCGGAAGCGCTTCATGTAGTAATCCACGCCCAGGAAGGAGTAGATGCCGAGACGCGCGTCCAGCGGGAGAAAGGCGGTATCGATGGAGAAGCTGCGCAGCGGCCGGGTATACTCTTCGAAGCGCAGGGTCATGTCGTAGATGGCGCGCTCCGTCATATCGTTCCATAGCCAGAGGTTCAAATCCCCCGCGTGGTAGATGTTTCTTCCGTTGAGGCCTACCAGATACGCGACGCCCAGATCGGTGGAGGGCAGCGCTTTGATCCGGAGGCGTCCCCCGAGGTTCAGATCGACCCCCGGCTCGGCGATCACGCATTCCGTGACGCCGCGGTTCTTCGCCTCGCCGAGCGGGACGTCGTTCGAAAGAATGTAGTGGACGTCCGGATGCTGGCGCCATAGACTGAAGATATAGGGATTGAAATGATCCTCGTGGCTGTGGGTGACGAAGACGTAGAGTTTTTTCTTTGCCGGCAACCGGGGCAGAGCGCCTTTCCAGTAGTCGAAGAGCAGCATGTGGGTTTCCGACTCAACGCTGAAGCCGCTGTGCCCGATGCAGTTGACAACAATCATGACGGAAGACCTCGGATGTGGTGTGGTACGGACTCCCGCTCATCGAGGGCGGATACGGGCCGTCCGGCGCGAAAGGCGACGGAGATCCGCCGCGGAAGCGGGAGGGGACAAATCTCCAATAATATCTTAGCAGACCCGGAGCGGTTTGTCAAGTAAGAAAGTTCAACAAAAAGAGCGGGTTTGACTTGCTTTTCTTGACAGGGTATGTTATAATACAGCGAACATGTGAAATTTTGCCGAAAAGGCGCAGGCACATACAGAAAGGACCTTTCATGGAAACGCAGTTCTTTGACATTTTGAAGCATTTCGATATCTCCATCGATCCGGCGGCGTACGGAAACGGGCATATCAACGACACCTACATTGTCCATTCGCAGCCGAACTATATCCTGCAGCGGATCAACAAGCGGGTGTTCAAAAATCCTCCCGCCGTGATGGAAAACATCCAGGGCGTGACCGAATTCCTCCGGAAGAAGATCGAAGCCGAAGGCGGGGATCCCGACCGTGAAACGCTGAACCTCATTCCGACCGTGGACGGGAAATCCTATTATCTTCACACCGACGGGGAGTATTACAGAGTATACAAATTCGTGGAAGGCGCGGTCTCCTACGACGCGGTGGAAAGCCCTGCCCAGCTGTATCACGCGGCGAAGGCCTTCGGAAAATTCCAGAACATGCTCGCGGATTATCCGGCGGATAAGCTGCATGAAACGATCGTGGACTTCCACAACACCCGGGTCCGCTACGACCAGTTCCGGGAGGCGCTCGAAAAGAATCTTTCCGGACGCGCCTGCAGCTGTCAGCCCGAGATCGATTTCGTTCTGGCGCGCGAAGGGGACGCAGGCGTGATCGTGGATGCGCTGGCGGACGGTTCCGTCCCGCTGCGCGTCACCCACAACGACACCAAGCTCAACAACGTCCTTCTGGACGAAAAGACCGGAGAGGGCGTGTGCGTGATCGACCTCGACACCGTCATGCCCGGCTCTCTGCTGTACGATTACGGCGACGCGCTCCGGTTCGGCGGTTCCTCCGGCGCGGAAGACGAACGGGATCTTTCGAAGATCTGGTTCGACGTGGAGAAATTCACCGCGTTCACTAAGGGCTTCATCGAGGCGCTGCCCTCCATCACGGAGAAGGAACTGCGGCTTCTGCCGTTCTCGATCAAGCTGATGACGCTCGAATGCGGTTCCCGGTTCCTCGCGGACTATCTGAACGGGGACGTCTATTTCAAGACACACTGCGAGGATCACAATCTGGTGCGCGCGAGGACCCAGTTCAAGCTGGTGAAGGAAATCGAAGACAAGATGGACGAACTGAACGCCATCGTGCGTCAGATCGCGGGAAGATAAGGAAAAATATAGGCTGCGCCTTTTTCGGATCTTATTGAATCCGCTGTGTGCGTGGCACCGGGGAGGGGGATTTTCATCCCCTCCTTTTCTTGAGGAAACAAAGGCTGCGCCTTTGTAAATTCATTGAAAAGCCCTGTGCGGGCAGCACCGGGGAGAATTACGAAAGGCAGAGCCTTTCAGTCTTTTTTTCCTGCGCGGACGGCGGCACGGGGGACACCATCTCATGGCCGATTGGTTTGCAAGCAAACCGGGTCCCCTGTGCGGGCCCACCTTGGCCCGATGGCATAAACCACAGTTCGCCCGTTCAGTCATACTTGACCGTTCAGCTTAAGGGCCTTCGCGCGGACTGGTGGAGTCAGCCGCCGCCGCAAGGCCAAAAAAGTCCGTTCACGGACTTTTTTGCATGTTTCGGCTGACTCCACCAGTCCGCGCCAACATTATTAACCTTCACTATCATTTTTGACTAAAGGAACGAGCTGTGGTTTATGCCATCGGGCCAAGGGACCTCCGGGGAGGGCCTGCGGCCAGAGCTGGCCCTCCCCGGCGCACGTCCCGCGCAGGGACATTCAATGAAATTACAAAGGCGCAGCCTTTGTTTCCTTAAGAAAGGCGCGGATTCTTCGCTTCGCTCAGAATGATAACGCACAGCCAAATATTCATGCCGCCAGCATAGGGCAGATCTGAAAGGCTTCACTTTTCAAAAAGGCTGCCCCGCGCACAGCGGACTTAGTGAGATCACAAAGGCTTCGCCTTTGTTCCCTTTCTCAGACCAGCGATGATTCCCGGAACGCGTCGAGGACGGCCTGTTCTTCCGCTGCGGCCGTGAGGAGCACTTTGTCCGCGACCGGGATCCTGTACGCGCCGTCTTCCTCCGACCGGCAGAAAGGCACCGGTTCTCCGTCCGCTTCCCGCTCCGCCGAGATTTCGCCGCCGAGCGCGATCCGGAGCGTACCCTCGCCGGAGAGATGCCAGAAGATCACGCACCGCCTGCCCTCCCGCTCGAATAAGAACGCCCGGATGGCAGCGCTGCCCGTTTCGATTTCCCGGCAGGGCAGCAGATCGTACCCGTCCGCTTTGTTTTTTAAAAGGACATGTTCGGTGCTCAGATCCTTCAGCGCGGCTTTCTGCCCGTCGGTGAGCAGATGCCGCGCCCGGACGTCCTCCCAGCGGCGGAAAACCTCCATGATGTCGCGGATCCTCGGATGCGACCGGAACGCGGAGAGGTTCGTCTGGACGGTCACGGGGCAGTCCCACGCCGCCGCGCGGCTGGTGCCGAATTCCACAAGGTCCGCCTGCGTTCCTCCGTCCTCCCGGCCGGCGGGCGTCCAGAAGCCCCACCAGCCGAAGTTCAGGCGGGTGAAGTCCTCCCGCATCCGAGGCGCTTCCTCGGCGGGATATTTCCGGATCATATCCTTGAATACGGACGGCGGGAAGATGTCGAACGCGTTGCCGCCGGAGAGGTGATGCCAGCTGAAATGGGCCTTCGCGGCGCCTTCCGTAAAGAGCGGGGCGGGGGAGAATTTTCTCCACACCCTGTACTGTCCGAGCGGGACGTAGTATTCGTAGGGAGCGTTCGTCCCCTCCGAGCCGTCGAAGTAGCAGAAGCGGAAGCCTTCGTTCCACACGTCGGCGATCTTGTCGGCGACCTCGTCCCCGAGGGAGGTTTCCTGGTCGAGATAGCAGGACGACGCGCCGAATTCGCTGACGTCCAGAAGACCGCCGCGCTCCCCTTTCGGATGGGATCTCACCGTCGTCCCGCGGCATCCGCGCGTGCAGCCGGTAAAGCGGCAGGGCTTTTCGGCAGTATACCCTTCGTAAAAGATCAATTCTCCGCCGAAGGACAGGATCCGCGCGCCCGTGTCCGCGACGCAGCCATCGGGATTCTGCTCCACCGGGATTTCCGTATCCTCCGTCCCCACGTCCGCGGAGAGCGTGAAGCGGCGGGTCAGATTCAGGCGGCCGTCGGCGTCCGGCGTGCAGTACCGGCTGGACAGGCCGATGTGGGTCTGAAGGAAATGCAGGCCCGGAGTGATGCCGGCGGCTTTGATCTTCTCGAGCATCTTCCTGAGATCGGCCTTTTTCTCGGGATATTCGTCCCGCCAGTCATAGTCTCCGTTCAGGGCGTATCCCCCCTTCTCGCGGAACAGGGAGGTGTAGTATAAGAGCATCAGGCGGAAGCCGCCCATTTTCGCGTATCGGATGTGCTCGTCCACATTCAGCGGCGTGCAGTCGGCCGTCCAGTAGATCGAGGCGTTGACCGCGTCGCTCCGGCGGCTCTCGACGCCGCGCGGCAGACCGAGATCCCGCTCCATGTCGTCCACTGCGTCGAGGAAGGAGGGGGCGGGCGAGGCAATGAGAACGGCGGGGATGTTCTTCAGCCCGATCTCCCGGCGCACCTCGGCTGTCAGGATCCGGTAATCCCCGTCCTTCGTGCGCCTTTTCTCCGAATCGACCATCAGACGGGGATCTCCGGCGATGAGCGCGACGGCGTGGGCGTCGTCGTGACTGACGTTGAGCCAGGCTCCGAAGTGCTTCGTCCCGGGGATCGGGAACTGGGCGAGCCGCATGGACGCGGTCGGCGGAGTCGCCATGCAGAGTCCCGGGTATCCGTCGGGGGGGACGA
>JAEEGL011582412.1_pt1 | contig 14559 bp, 10 predicted proteins | sample 9134231 | NCBI WGS metagenome assembly JAEEGL01 (sample SAMN16246548, study PRJNA631951) | gut metagenome | biome: gut microbiome; feature: rumen; material: fiber-attached | host: Bos | place: Iran: Karaj | collected 2018-10
ATCAGGGGCTCGCGTACAGGATGTACGCGAGAGGCAGTACTGAACATGGATGTGAATACTGCCGTCCCCGTGAAGTGCCAAGGTTTATATGCACTTTCCTAGTCACATAGCCGAGAAAAAACTTCAAGCAGAAAACACCTGCTTTCCGCCTTGCCCGCGAAACAGTATCCGCAATAAAGTATACTATCTTATGGATATTTACCTGACAAGGAAGACCTCGGCCTGCTTTACGCCGAATTGCTTTGCTTCCTCATGCGTATCCATATATATATCTATCTTTCTCCCCTTTATGGCACTTCCGGTGTCTTCCGCGGTATAGACATGTCCGTTTATCATCACCTTGGTACCGTAAGGTATGAGAGAAGGATCCACTGCTATGGTCCTGCCTGCCTTTGCATGTGTATTAGTGGCGGTGATACCGTCAGTCTTACCGCAGCAGATAATACAAGCATCATATGCCGTAAGTGTAAAGGTGCCCAGGTTTATCGCATCGTCTTCGGAATAGGTGAATTCGGTCACCCTGTCCCTTATATCCTCGAAAAAGCCCGATATACTGAAGCCGTCCTTCACGCTTTCCGATCTTGCACCGTCTCCGGATCCGTCTTTTTTGTCCTTAAGTCCCGTTTGTATGGCACCTATGATCCTGCTCCATCCGCTGCTATCCGCATCGCTCTCCGATCCCTTGTCCACGAGGTCATACGCTTTTACGGATTTCGGCTTTGTATTGGCTGTAGCCACTACCCTGTCTCCATCCTTGTATTCAGACGGGCTGGATACTATATGATCCTCGATCTTCGGACCGTACTTCTTTTCCATCTCTTTTTCATGCTCTTCGGATACTTTGGCCATGGCAACTATCCTGTCATCTACCATATCGGAGCTGCCCCCCGAGAGCTCGGCGAATTCCACCAGCCTGGCATCGACTCCTTCACCCCCCGCATCTCCCGCAAGTCTGGCAAATTCCTCAAGTCTTGAATCGGAGCCTGCCAAATCTCCGTCCTGATCTGCCGCATATCTTGCAAAGTCGGAAAGCCTGTCGTCTCCCTCTTTGCCCTTAAGGACCGGTTCACTTTCAGGATCGCTGTCAGTGATGCCGGCTTCTGCTTCGGCATCTCTTACAAGGGAAGCAAAGTCGGAAAGCCTGTCTCCTCCCTTGCCGCTTACGGTCTTTCCATTAGATTGGCTCTCACTGCCTGTTTCCACGCTTTTTGTACTTCCGCTCTTTGTATCTTCCTTGTAAGCCATCTTCCCGTCCATGCAGCTTTCCGCTCCCACGGTTATGAGCAGCTCAGAGCCTGTAACGAGGTTCATGATAATTGAAGTGTTATCATGATGATCACCACCGTCCCCGGCTTCTCCTGTCTTACTGTCCCCGGCTTCTTTGGTTGTCTTTGGTACGGGCACTTTTTTTGAAGTGCCTGATTGTGGATTATCGGCAGGTACGTCCGTTTTATCGGAAGGCGCCGGTGTCTGTTTTGTATCAGCCGGTGTCTGCTTTGTCGCAGTCGTTGCAGAGTTTGTGACGGAGGAAGTCGTTGCGGGCTTTACTGCAGGGGCGGTCTCTGTCTTATTTGCAGGTGTCGATGCCTCTTTGGGCTTTGACCCGGAAGCTTCAGCCCCATCTCCTTCCGCTTCGGCATCGATCTGCTTCACCATATCAGAAAATTCCGCAAGACGGTCGGAGGCTGAAACCAGCCTCACATCCCGCATTGCGGATAAAAAAGTCACCGATATGAACACTGCCGTAAGAATGAGTGTTCTTTTTGCGGACAGTCTCTTCATCCCGGTCAGAACGCCGCCTTTATCTCATAAAGCCCTGCTCCGTTGGAGGGCACATACTTGATCATCGTATCACCTACAGTGACCCACTCACCGACCTTCAGGTTATCGGAATTGGTATCCATCCAGCTGGAGTAGATGGCCTGCGCCACCTTGTCACCCGAGCGGCTAACGCAATACATCATGACTCTCAGTATCTGATAATCATAGAATGCCATACTGCTCCACTCTCCGGCAGTGTCCGTCATTTCCTGTTCATCTCCTGCCAGAGGTGTGCATACCTGTATGGTATAGCCGTTGATATCCGGGTTTTTGTACATGGCAAGTCTCTTGACTTTATTGCGCTCGGTATTGGTATTCTCAACGGAATAAAGGGCGATATGTGTACTGTAGACAGATATCACTCTCCATCCGTGCAGATCCGTGGTAAGCTTCTCCTGTGCTCCGTGCATGATGGGCACAAGTCCTTCAAAATCTCCCACCGCATCCGCGGTAAGCCAGCTGTTACGCGCCGGTATGGGATAACCGAATATGGCATAAGCCTGCGCCCAGAATGAGTTCTTATTCACGTAATATCCATCAGCCGTATAGGCATCCCTGAGATATGTGCCGTCGGGGAGGAGATATGCCAGCACTCCTTCCATGGGTGTGGGCACCCATGTTCCCTTGACTCCGCGCCTTACGTCCACTCCGCCGGCCTTTGCCGCAGAGGGAGGGCAGGCTATGATCATGGCCATCGCCAGCACTATCGCTATAAAAGCTCTGATTATCCTGTCTCTTTTCATAATCTGTTACTCCTCCTCAATGATCTGAATCCTCATCATCTATCTTTTCTTCTATGTATTTGTTTCTGTCGAGCCACATCCTGCCTCGTCTGCGGCACACCGCATCCTCTAGCCCGTATCTGGCAAGGGAGTGGATCAGATCAGAACGGAGATTCTGCAGATAGGATCTGCTCTTCCCGTCCTGTTTATCCTCATCAAACAGATGATCTCTCATCTTCTCTGTCCTGACCATGGCTCCCTTCATCGAAAGCAGTAATATGAACAGATCCCTGGTCTTACTGTAGGCAAAGTGCACCGGCTCTCCGTCGATATACACTTCACCACTCTTCTCGTCCCATCTGACCACAGGGCATCCCGGAGAGGGAGGATACAGGAGATTCGAGAGTTCTGCTTCCAGTGCTTCCTCTGTAAGAGGCATGCATATATATCCGCTGGCATGCATATAAAGTGCCTGCTTCATATATCTCTCGTCCTGTGCCGTAAGTATCATGTTTACTTCAGGGATGATATGCATCAGCGCCAATGCAAGACTTATATCGTCCTCATCGTAAAGGCATACAAACACCACATTGTATATATGGGAGTCGGCATAGTCCGTTATCTCCTTCGGGTTATTGAAAAGATGGACCCGATCATCCGGAGTGAGTTCTCCAAGGAGTCCGGCCAGTTCTTCACCCTTTTCTCCTTTTCTGTCATAAACCAGAATGGTCATTGTCCTGCTGCCTGATCCCCCTCCGTGTCTTCCTCTGCCGTGTCTTCCTCTGCCGTCTCTTCATCCGCCGTCTCTTCGTCCTTTACGACTCTCATACCTGCCTTCTTTACCACATCCTTGCAGTAATCATCCCAGGTCATACCGCGATTATACAGGAACTCCTTTACTATGTCGTCGGATTTCAGATCGCCGATTATGGCCCTGTAAGCCGGCGAAGTCCTTAAGTAGCTTATCCTTTCATTTCCCGATAACGGCTGCTTCGCTGCATCCCCTGTCTTTGCTGCTTCCTTCACGGGGATCTTCAGATTAGCCTTCTCGTTATCCGCGATATTTACCCGCTCATCATATTCGGCAAGCCACTGTCTGTATTCCGAATAGATGCCGGTATTCTCTATCTTCTCTCTCATTACCAGCTCTTCAAGCTTCCATACCGCATCGACGGAAGGCAGTTCTTCCTTTACTCTGTCCCTCATATTATCAAGATCCCCACCGGACAGCTTCGCCTTGCCGTGATTTATGATATTAACGAATTCATCTGCCACTGCTTCCTTCTCTGTCTCATAGTTTTCGGGATTGACCTGATTTAAGAGCGTGGATATGTAAATATCATACATTTCCTTCTTTTCGCTCTCCAAAAGCTCCGCCTCATTTCCCGAAACCTTCTTATCAGCAGCCATTACACAGTAATCATTTATGATATCCTTCAGCACGTCGTTGCGGTAAGTAACGCGAAGTCTCCTTTCTGCGGCCTCCGCACTGTTCATGCTCGCACTGCTCCTGAATATGTCATTTGCCGATACCTGTGTATTCTGTTTTGTAAGATTGAGGATGGACTTATATGTACGATATTTGGCAGCCTGTTCCGGCGGAAGAGAAGGCAGCACGTCATCATGCATCCTTATCTCCACCAGTATATCTCCCAGAGTATCGGTATCCTTGGCCAGGGTCATCCGGGACTCCACGCTCTTCCAATAGCCCTCATTCCTCTTAGCCTCATCGGCAGCCAGCTTCTTTGCCCCGGCAAGCTCATAAAGCCTGGTTATGGCAGGCTTCACTCCTGCGACCTTCTCTCTGATCTCCTCCGTATAGTCCCTTATCTCCGCAGGTGTACGTTCTATGCCGTATTTCTTTTCCAGTTCCAGCAGGGGCTGTTCATAGGATGTATTGGCAGGATCAAATATAGCTCCTGCTTCTATGCTTTCCTTCTGTTCGGCTTCGGTAGTTTCCTTGGTCTTGATCTCTCCCGATTCCGTCAGCACGGTCCTGTATTCCCTGTAGAGATAGTCCTTGGCATACTGATCCAGCATGTTCTTAAAGGCTTCCACCACGGTGCGGTCCAGCTCACCGTTTTCGTAGTTAAGGGTGTATATCTTGGCAAGAGGCAGATCTACATCCAGATAGCTGTAGTCCGTATTTGAGAAGCCCACGAGGGAGAATACCCCGGTATTCCCTCTCTGATATGCCCTGTAATAAGATCCTTCCATATCATCCGCTACTGTACCGTGGTCCAGATCAAGTATCTTGGTGCCTCCCGTAACGGAACAGATCAGAGCCTTATTCATGGCGATCATGCATATATTCTTTGCCGAATTCAAGTGTCCTGTATATCTGTCATTCACATCCGCAGCCTGGGCATCTACATCTTCCCCTCCGTTTCCGGTCGTACCCTCGCCTGCAGTCGCACTGGCGAGACCGCTCTTTATGGCACTGTCCAGAAGCTGCTCGGTATCCCTGGTATACCCGGTTGAAGTAACCAACATCCGGTTTGTAAGGAATCCTTTGAAATCGTCCTCATTTACCTTATCCTGAAGCTCGTTCTCAGCCTTGACGCTCTCATACGCTTCATTTCCTCTCTGGTCAAAGGCAAGAGGCGTATAAACGTTCTTCATGGTGGTTTTCTTTTTAGATCCCATGCTCTCGTAGATACAATCTCCGTTGGTATCTCCCAGCATATCCTCCAGATCACCGTGGCTGTACTGTCTGCTTTCGGCTCCGCTTCCATTCCTCTCAAGGAATTTTGCACCCTCATCCGTCAACATCACCACGATGGATCTTACCTTGTCTCCATCCCTGAATTCCATGGAGGACAGATCTATGGGCGTACCGTATGTATATCTGTCAAACAGATCCATATCGTTGACGCTCCTGTAGCCTATCATGAAGGTGTTGCCCTCGAACCACTCTCCTTCGCTTTCGGCTGACACTATAACCCCGTCCCTGTGGGAATCAATACTTCCTCCCACAGTCTCATGATCTTTGCCGTTTCCGCTGTCTACCGTAGCCCCCGGGGGGAATACGATCTCATAAGAGAGCGGGTATGACTTTGTCTGCTGCTTTAAAACACAGAAGCCGGCACAAAGGTACAGCATACCTTCCCTGATATCCTCAGGTATCTGCTTTGACAGATCATTGATCCTCTGGAGCGTATCCTTCTTGCCTATGCCGTTGGAGCTTACGAGGCTCTTCTGAGCGTTTGATATAAGATCGCTGCCGGAAACAAGCTTTTCAAACATCTCCCAGTCCTCGTCATTAAGACCAAGTTTTTCCTGTTCCGCCCGGTTCAGGGTCTCAATTATCTCTTCATATTCCTTTTGGGTTATCTTTCCTTCATCAAGTTCTTTCTTCGCATCCTCCCTGGCCTTCTGAAAAACCTCATAGGCGTCCCTTTGTTCCATGTCATTTTGTATCCTGTCAAGGAGCTCCATGGCTTTTTTGTAGTCATCCTCGGAGATCTTACCTTCATCCTTTGCCTTAGCCGCATCCTGGGATACGGTGTTTAAGATGGCGTCCATGTCTCCTGTTACCTGACTTATGAACCATCCAAGCTTTACCTTTTCCCATATATCCGGAGACGTGCGTATCAGCATAGAGAGCTGATCCACCGCTCTTTGAGCGTCTTCGGAAAGATTTGCGGATGTCTTCATCTGCTTTATCTGCTCATCTGCCTCCTTAGTGTCATGCACATAGACTGTACGCTCAAGAGGTGCTTCCGTCTCATAGGGCACCATCCGAAGTCCCGGTGTATCCGCGGCACTATTCACAAAGTCGGCATTCACTTCTTCTCCGTAAAACCCGCGATTGAGGTATGCCGTTTCGTGGCTTTCCGGGAAGTAATCCACCGGAGACAGGTATGCTGTCCCTGTTCCTTCTGTTTCCTCTCCTTCGTTTGATGACACCACGCTTAATATATGATCACTCCTCAATAAGATGCCCGGATCGTCTCCTCCTGCCTCATTAAAACCGCTGGGAGCCTTGTTCATGCTGACTTCGCTCATATATGCTCCGGGTCTTGGCAGGAAATGAAGCCCGGCGTAGTAACGCATCATATTCTCCAAAGAGCGGTTTCCCGACACATCCATATTCATCCTTCTTGCGAGAGTATCAACGGCTATGGCCTGTATCGCACGCTTTTCATTGATGGTCATGGATTCCTCGGCAAGATCTCTCATCCGTCCGTTTGCGATATTTTCTGCATGACCTTCGTTGTCAGCTCCCCATTTGATGGCTTTCCAGTCATCACTGTTACCGTATTTGATCCCCCCGCCGGATATCCACCACATAAAGAGTGCAGTGTATGTTGATATCATATCGGGAATGCTCGTACCCACATCATACGCATCACAGACGCTCTGATAGTATTCTCCGTCTATTTCTTCGGACGGTATCTCCATGAAGTAGGGCATTCCTACCAGCATGGATACCTCCGAATCCTTCTCTCCCTTAGTGAATGGTGAGAAGAAATCCATATAATCCTTACCGTACTTACCGGTCTTGATGCCCTCCATGCTGTAGCCTTCGGCCTCTTCCAGCTCCTTAAAGCTTGTGAAGAATCTGCCGTCCAGCTCTTTCCACTTTTTTTCCTGCAGATCTGCATTCACATTTACGGACACAAGGGGTGTACCGCCTTCATCCCTGTTCAGTGGCAGCTTGTAGATCATGCAGGTGGATGATATCACCGCAGGCATAGCCTTAAAGTAATCCCCTCCCAGGAAATATGAGAGCCCGAGATAAGTCTCATATTTCTCCGTCATGACGGCTCCTGTTATAAGGACATTCATGGTGTCCGGATCTACGGGGTCTTCCTCCTCCTCATCGTCCTGCAAAAGGGCATAGAACTCATCATCTGAGCCTCTGTCCTCCGCATCCTCTCTCAGTTCAAAGAGTTCTTCCTTTTTATCGGGCACCTCATTATCCAGAGCAATGCGATAGGATGCTGTCCTTATCACGTTCCCTTCGGTATCGAACACTTTTCCGGTGAGACTGTCCTGTTCCATCAACAGATACTCATCCCTTCCTGCCACCTTACAACAGAGTATCCTCTGTTGGATAAAGGTCCTGTATGAGTTCTTCTCACCGGTTCCTGCATTTGAGAGGTAGTAGTAGGGTCTGCCCTCTGTTGCGGGATCGAATTCGTTTACCTTGTCTATCTGATATGCTCTGGCGTAAAGTATCCTGTACGCACCGGTACCCGGATTATAGGTCATGAGGACAGCCGCATCGTATTCATAGTCCTCTCTCCTGCCCTCAGGCACAGATACCGTTTCCCTGTCCGCTGCCACTCCGGTCTTATTTGACTCCTCATTGTATTTGTCAAATTCCTCGGGAGCCATATAACAGGGAGTCACGTAATAATAGACAAAATCCCCGTGTAAGGTGTAATCAAGAACTTTAAATTCCGCCATAGCATCAGGGATGTTTTCCAGTCCGGGAAGAATATAGAAGGCATTGATGCCTCCTATATTGAAACGGTCCGTGGAATAATCTATTACCTTTTTTTCCTGTCTGTTTGCCTTGGCCTTTTTAACCTTTGCGGAACTTACGGTTGTATTGCCATCCGTCTGTTCGGGACTGACCTGTGTAAGGAGCGAGCCGCATCCGGTATGGGGCAGGGCCATGATAAAAATAAGCAGAAGGGACAGTACCCTCTTATGAAATTCAGACGCCGTCCCTGTTCTGCCCATATTTTTTTACTGTGATACCTGTATATTACCCATGCCGTTGCTGTTGCTGTTTACCCAGTCTACAAGGGTGGGAACCATAAGTCTCATAACTACGATAAGGATGAAGATGAGGAAGAATCCGATGATCGCATTCTTCAGTGCCATCTTTGCCTTCTCTCTTTCCTGAGGCTCATCAGCCTTGGCGAGCTTTACTCCGAGGATAACGCAGTAAACCGCACCTACTGCCACGACTACACTGATAATGGGTCCTAAAAGACTGTTGATCAGGCTTACCACAGGAGTTGCAGCTCCCGAAAAGTCCGCACCACCTTCTGCAAATGCCATTACGGGATTTGCAAAAACAGCTGCCGCCAGAGACAGTATGGTCATCGGGTACCTTAATTTCCTCAAAATACTTGTCTGTTTCATGATCGTCTCTCCTTTTCTTTCATGTTATTTTTTGGTCTTATATAGATAGTCGGCTGTCATATATACAACCGTTTATCATCTTATCGTTACTGACTGCTGCCTGCCATCCGGGACATCATCCTCATGCGCTACAGTATCCTCATACCCCTGTGGGACGTGATGATCAGTATCGCCCCTCCTGCCACCAGGAAAAGCAGGATATACAGATATACTTCATAGGGAAACTTCTCCTCTGTATCTATGGTGAAGTGATACATGTTTTCATTTCCCAGACCATCCGATACGCTTATCCTGTAATCTCCGTCTGCCGAGGCTGTCATGTTCTGAAGGGATATCTCCTTATTGTTCAGATATACCCTTATCCTGGCGTCTGCCTCGGAGGGATAAAAGCTTATGGGCCTGTCTGATTCGGCCCCCGTAAGAGCCGGCGTAAATATCAGCACCGGTGCCGTGGTATCCCGCGTAAAGCACGAAGTCCATACGGGAAGCCCACTCTTAACGGGTCTGAAGACTATCTCATAGAACCCGTCCTCTTCCAGTTCAAACAGGGTTCCGGATGCCTCCGTATCATGGCCGTTCCTTGTCACCTGCTCCAGTTCATAGCCATAAGGCGCCGATATGACATTTATCCAGATCGGTATATCGCTTCTCGTTATCCCAAAGCTCCCGTGGCTTGAATTAACAGTGATGCCATCCTCTTTTGTATTCATGGACCTCATAAGGAAGTCATATCTTCCCGTGGTATCCGCCGTGACCTCCATGACCTCATCATCCGACACCGAAGAGAGCATCTCATCCACTGTGTCATATTCTCCGATGTTGTCAAGAGATGGTATCCCGTCTTCATAGAAGCCATCTATCCAGCTGTCATCCCCTGCCACGATATCCACAGCTTCATCGCTCATGCCTCCCAGCGGAACGTTCATCATGAAGGATCCTCCGTTCGGCATGATATATGTGAAATATCCCGTTTCTTCGTCGTAAGAGACCTGAAGCATGGGATCGTGTATGTGTTGATATCGCGACAGTCCTTTTCCCTGTGCTGCTCTTTTTTTAAGGACTTCATCCGCTTCGGCATCATCCTCATCCGTCACTTCATAATCCTCATAATCCTCAATATCGGATTCCTGATCCAGCAGGTCTTCATCCCCTGCCTCGGAAGCAAATGCCGTATCTGTGACGGCAGTGACCAGGATACATATCATACACAATGCCGCAAGTCCCCCAAGCCGGTATCTTCTCATGCTCATCCGGAAACCGCAGGACCTTCCTGTGCCTTTTGCGCATTACGCCTTTTCTCTGCTGCCTCTTTTATCTTCCGGCGGTCATGTGATCCATCCGATGATCCCATCCTGTTTGATGCCAGTCTTTCTATCTCCTCAAGATCCTTTAAGGTGATACGTCTGACCTTAGGATTATCCGCGTATCTTCCGGATGCAGTGCCTCTTACCGTGCCTGCCGTCCTTGATCCTGTATCCTGCCCGGGTCTGTAACCCTCTTCCTTTCTGCGTTCTCTCTCAGCATCAAGGCTTTCCAGCTCTTTGTCCCACAATGCCCTGTTCTTGGGGCTGTCAAAATATGCCACTTATAGATCCTTTCCGCAAAGCTTTTGACCTTTCACTTATATATACAGATCAAAGAATCAAATCAGCCTGATCATCATCTGATAGTCAGAAATTTCGTATAGCCTGTCACATCGAATATCTCTTTAACGGCTTCCGAAACATTGATCAGGGTTTCACTGCCGCCGCCCTTGGACATCTTCTTCTGAATGAAGAGTACCGCACGCAGTCCTGCGGAGCTTATATATCGGTTATTCTTGAAATCTATGACAAAATCGCAGGATCCGTCACCGGATAACTCATCCATTTCCTTCTGGACCGCTGCCGCGTTACCTGCATCCACTCTTTCACACAGCTCGTATAATACCTGATCTTCCATCTGCGATCATCTCCTTCCTGTAAGAGGCTTCTGCCGTTTACTGTTCCTCTGTCTGGTTTATCTTATTCAGCTTATACTGGTTTATGGCCTCATTTACCGTATCCTTCAGCTTTGAGCCTTCGGGCATTACGGCTACATATTCCTCTTTGGGTGAGTTCAAAAGCTCCTGTGCCTGCCGAGAATCATCGATGAGTGCCACTGCCTCTCTCTCACTCACAAGACCTGCAAGGAGCTCTCCGGAGGCCACTTCCTTTCCTAACTGTTCCAGGGAAGGATAGGTCTCTTTTACAATACCGTCTATGCCCTCCACCTCATCCTTCAGCGGGTCGGTCTGTGTAGAGATCCCCAGTGTACCGCCCTGCATCACCGTCAGGCAATCCATATAATTATATCTGGGAGTCAGCAGAAAGAATCCTCCCTTGCCGTATGGGTTGGAGGTTGGAAGTCCCACGATCCTCTGATCCGTCTGTGGTATCCTGCCGAAGACCAGATCGTATTCTCCGTTTCTCAGTCCCGCGATCAGAGCATCCGTATCATCCTGTACCGAAAACTGTATCGCATATCCTCCGGTATCCGCCACAAGATTTGCTATATCAGGCTCGATACCTACCGGAGCCCCGGATATACTGTTTGCATATCTGTCGCCCCCGTTCACTATGCCGACTCTTAATATACCGGGATTGGCTGTAGCCCCGGTCTCCTCCTTCTTGCTGCCGCATCCGGCCAGAAGCATTGCTGCAAGAGTCAGACTTAATATCACCTGGATACTCTTTTTCCTCATTACTGTCTCCTTAGTATTATGTAAACCGATCCTTCGGATCGCTCCTTTCCATGACAGCTACGTCATGGTAAAGAGTTCTTCTATCCCTGTTCCGGCCACTATATCCACATTTGTACGCTCACCCGGCGAGGTTATGACAAAAGCGCGGCCTCTTCCGTTATTCACGATGTCATCCTGCTCGCTTTCATTTATTGCCCCCGCATTCTCGTAAAGCTTTATCAGATCCGTCATATCGTTGGGCGAAAGAGGGAAGATGAAGCTGTACTGGCTGGCATTTATGATGGCTGTAGACTTCCTGGCAAGCTCCTCAGTTCCCACGAAATCCTTGATATTCTGGGTGATGACTATCTGCATGCCGTTGTATTTCCTTATACGCTTTGCCAGCTGGAACATGAAATCCAAAGCGATAGGATATTTATCATCAATAAATACATGAGCCTCGTCGATGACTATGACTATCTTGCGGTTTGCATGATAAGTCATGTTATATTCGCGGTTCTTTATTATCTCGTTGTCCAGCCACTTCAATACCAGCAGCATCTGTGCATTGGCTATGGTACCGTTCTTATTGGCAAGCAGGCTCTGGAAGTCAAACACCACGAAGTTTTCGTCGGTGGTGATGGTGGCTTCACCATTCCACAACGCAGAGTCCCTGCCTCCGTCGGAGAACTTGGATACCGATGCCATAAGAGTCCTCAGTATGCCCTTTGTGTATTCATTATCCGAGAACCCTGTCTGGAAGGTCTCAAGGATATCGTCGTACAGATCATTGAAGGTCGGATAATCAGCCGGTGTCAGCTTGGAGAAATCCGTATCCTGATCTATACCGCGGCTCGTGTACATATTGGTGGTAAGGCTGTTCAGAAACTCCAGAGCCTCCGAAGACAGTCCCGGCAGTATCTGTTTGTAGAATTCCTCCAGAAACTGCAGATGAGCCGAAAAGGTATTGGCGCCTGATCCCTCCTCCGATGTCTCTTCGTCCTCCTCGTCATCCGAAAGAGAGGTGATGACCTGGAAGGGATTGAGCCTTCCCTGAGTAGCGGTACCCACATCTATTATCTTTCCGTTAAGCCCCGCTGCCATCTTCGTATATTCATTCTCGGGATCCAGGATGAATATCTTGGAATCCTCTGCAGCCAGTTGGGCAAGTATGCTTTTTGTGGCATAGGATTTACCCGAGCCGGACTTTCCTATGATCACCGTATTGGAATTAACCCTCTCCGAATCCCTGCGGAAGAAATTAATAAATACGGGAATGCCCGATGAATTACCTATGTACAGCCCGTCATCATCGCACAGGCTCTTGTACACGAAGGGAAATACAGCCGCACAGGAGGTGGAATGTATACCCCTCTGGAACCTTTCGAAGGCATCATATCCCGAGGGCTGCAGTGAGGAATATGCCTCAAACTGCTGCATGAACATATCGTTTGCCCTGAAGCCTTCCTCGGAAAGCGCCTGTCTTACCCGCTTTTTCCTGGAGTTCGGGTCTGCCTTTGTCTTGTATCCGCTCTTTTTCTGCTGGGACAGTTCATAATCGTTTACCTGCATGAATATGTTCACGCTGAAAAGCGTCTCGTTTTCCCCCTGCAGTGAACGCAGAACATGTGCCAGTGCCTGTATCTGAGTATCCAGATCCATGATACGGCTGGCCTTTGCCGTAGAGTTACGCTGCTCCCTCAGTTCCTCCAGGGAACGGTCTATCTGCCTTATACCCTTCCCTCTCTCTATGGGAGTCATCTTCATGACTACCTTGCTCCCCACAGTATTGAACATCTGTGCTCCCCATGAATTACTCACCAGCACGGGGTATTCCTTGAGTCTGAAATTATGAGTGATCAGATCGTCATACTGTATGGTCCTGGTGCCTATCTTTATCTCGTCCGGCAGTATCCAGTCCATGTACTGCTCGGGAGACAGCTCCTTTGCTATCCTCTCATCAAAGTCCATGCCGTAATTGTACTTAAGGAATACAGCCAGCTCGCTTCCTTCAAGCTGATGGCACTGTATGTTGTTATTCCCAAAGTCCTCTATGGCATGCTTTATCTGTGTTTTAAGCATCTGCTTATCCTTATGTATGAACATAAGGTAATGAAAAGGCATGTAGACCTTGTTCTTAAAGTCTATATCCTGCAGCTGCTCTATACGGTCCTGGATGATGCCTGCCCTTACGGTGAGCTCTTCCTTGTTGAAGATGCCGTTCATATAGGCCTCTTTCAGATCCTCAAGCTTCTTTTGCTCGTTGATAATGAACTCATCATATATCACGGGCTGATCCAGCTTTACAAGGTTTATGACCTCATCCTCGGCTGCCGTACGTAAAATGCCTCCGAAGACACGGTCTATCATATTGTCCTGTCTGTTCTGTGTATAGAAACGGAATTCAACCGAGGGGATGTTCATGACCACGGCGCTGTATTTTCCGCCATACTCTATAAAGGGCCCGTCTATACCCGTAAAGGAGGTGATGTCCTCTACCGTGAGACTGTTGGATTCGAGAGCCGCCTTCATCCTTTTTATCCTGCTCTTGTCAGTTTCTTCTTCGTCTTCCTTCTTTTTCCCGACGTCCGCCGTTGATTTCACGAAGTACCTTGGCTGTCCTAAAAAGCGCAGGCCGTAGACCACCACCATGTATCCTTTTTCGTCTCCGAGAGGTATCACCATCAGTACCGTGATGGCGAGCATGGCTATGGCATATATGACCTTGCCCGGCAGATTGGATACGGCAAAGCTTATGACTATCAGAGCACCTACGGCACCCACTATGACATCAAGCACTTCAATACCCTTGAAGAGCTCCAGTCTTACATTTGTTCTTTTGGGGATAACCCTCATCATACAGCGTAATCTCCCTCTATATCCTACTCATTATCATCGCCGCCGGTATTAGGGTCATAAAAACCGGTGTTAAGCGGATCGTCTCCGTCAAACTGGCCGCCGGCACCCGACAGATCCTGCATCTCGATCTCGATACCCTTGCCGCTGCCCACTATATCCTGCATGGACTGACCGCCGTTATTATTACTGCTAAATTGGCTGCCGCCTCCCGACAAACCGGCATTACTGCTGCCAAACTGGCTGCCGCCTCCCGACAGACCGGCATTACTGCTGCTAAACTGGCTGCTGCCTCCGGACAGATCCTGCATCTCGATCTCTATGCCATTACCGCTGCCCACTATATCCTGCATGGAC
>JAEEGL013406628.1_pt1 | contig 14559 bp, 7 predicted proteins | sample 9134231 | NCBI WGS metagenome assembly JAEEGL01 (sample SAMN16246548, study PRJNA631951) | gut metagenome | biome: gut microbiome; feature: rumen; material: fiber-attached | host: Bos | place: Iran: Karaj | collected 2018-10
AGCGCTGTAACTATAACTAACGTAAAAGGTTCGATTTTCTAGTCGTCAATTTACACTGTAGCTTCACGGTAGGCGTTATCGTCAACTGGTTCAAACCATTCGTTACGCAGACTTACTCCTAGAACTTCAAAACCAAGATGCTGAAACCAACTGTCTGACGAGGCGCCATGCCAATGCTTAACGCCAGCAGGAATATTTACTGTGTCTCCTTTATGAAGGCGTCTAGCAGGTCCGCCCCATGCATGCCCCCTCGCCCGCCGTGACAATCGACACTTGTCCACCTCCGTTATCTGCGTGATGAACATGCCAATTATTACGACGCCCGGTTCAAAAGTTACGGCGTTGACATGAACTTGCTCGTTTGACGCAGGCGCTAGGTAACTACGACCAATAAAATACTTAGCATAAGCGGTATTAGGTTCGCCGACAGGAAACGGAGACCAGTCTGAGGGCGATAGTCCGGGCAACGGCGGACGTCGAACACGCCCAACGACGTCTCCCCCTTTTCCTTCGTTACTCCGTTGTTCATGGCAATCTCTAAATAAGCATTTGTGGCTCAGTTTCGGGACGAGCGGCAAGCGATGCGACTGTAACAATCTCACGGGCACGCCAATCTAAAACGTCACGCGCAAAAATGTCGCAAACAAGCGAGCCTTGAGATATTCGCCAAGTTGCGGGATAGAACTGAACAACTCGCCAACAATATAAATGGATTGACTTGAAAGCACGTTATGGTTATGGACGTGTTTTTCGTTAGCGTCTATCAAAACAATCCACAAACAACGCCGCTATCTAATAATTACTTAGTCTCCGCATAGTTACGTTGAAAAAGCGATTAACCTTTGACCCTATATTTGATAGTTTCTGTCAGGAATTCTTGCAATAAGCGTTCGTCGAAATCGTCCTCCGATCGAAAACGGATATAGAAAAGGTCGACCTTCGGATCAGTCACGTCGCAAATCGGTTCAAACCCTAAATTTGCATAGTTTTTAATAGAAATCGAATTCTTCGTAAGGGCAACCTGGACACAGATGAAATCAACATTTTTAGTAAAAACCTGTATCCAACTTACGCCTGATCCCTCGACGCTAAAAAGAACGCTAATCTTCTGACGCCAATCAACGGTCGCCTTAGTATCTGTCTTTATGACGACGTCAACAACTTTCTCGAGGAGCTTAAAGGACCAATTCGGTTTTGACGAATCTCCATAAAACCCAAGAGGAGAAAAATGCCAATCTCGTCCCTTGGTTTTCCACGGAGTAATATCAGGTTCGTTCTCACGATTAGTGTTAATTTGCTCAATGAAGTTCTTGGCTGCAACATCGAGAAAGGTCCAAAACTCCGGTTTATCGATTTCTGCAAAAGAAAAAGCACGAATTTCGATTTCTTGCCATGCTCCGACGTTTTCTACTCGTACGCGCGATTGAGTGCCAAAGAGCGGAATTTCTTCCATGTCGCTAAGCGTTCTTAAAGCAAGTTTTCTCGTCAAAATATCGCGATTAAAAGAACGTTTCTTTGTGCGAAAATGCAACTTGAGTAACCATTCGTCCGACGTGGTCGCCCGCAAGAACCATGCGTTCTCATCCGCGTCTGACTTAACTTCGACCAGCGAACGTGTCTCCCAGCTATCTCTTAAAGAACCATAAGAATCTACCAATCTATCAACAATAGTCGTTAGAATGCGCGAATCCCAACGACAAGGGACGCCGGCGGGAGTAGATCGGAGTTCTGTATGCCACCGACGCCCGTCAACTTTCCAAGGAACCACAGCAGGTTCAGATTCGGTCGAAGATATCGGAAAATCAGAAGAAGAGGTAGCTTCCTTAACAGACTCCCAATAACGCGCGACGTCTAACGACGGACGTTCATAAAAAATCCCGTTTTCAAAAACAGGAAACAACGCCTCGCCTGTATAACTACGCGCCATAACTCGCTGTAGTTCGGAAGACGACGAACGTTTCGCGGTATATTCCAAGAGTTGCTCAGGCGTGCCGGCAAAAACAAGATTTCCCCCTTCCAAACCTGCCTCTGGCCCAATTTCGAGAATCCAGTCCGCATTCTTAACAACGTCAAGATTATGTTCAACGACAACGACGGTGTTGCCTAAATCAACGAGACGATGAAGCACGTCTAACAATTTCCGAACGTCTTCAAAATGGAGTCCTGTCGTCGGCTCGTCGAGAACATACAGCGTGCGACCAGAATCCACGCGAGAAAGTTCGGCGGCAAGCTTAACGCGCTGTGCCTCGCCGCCGGAAAGCGTCGTCGCCGACTGACCAAGGGGGAGATAGTCAAGCCCGACTTCGCAAAGGGTTTTTAAAATGCGAGTAATGGGACGCGACTGACGGAAGAGTTCGAGTGCGTCTCCACATGTCGTCTCGAGAACATCAGCTATCGATTTACCTCGATATTTAACTTTAAGCGTTTCGGAATTGTAACGCATACCTCCGCAAGCGTCGCAAACAATCCAGACGTCAGCTAGGAAATGCATCTCGACTTTAATCAGTCCTGCGCCCTCGCATTTCTCGCAACGTCCGCCAGGGACGTTAAAACTAAATTGACGAGCCGAATATCCTCGAATTTTCGATTCGGGAAGTTGCGCAAAAAGGTTTCGAATTAAGTCAAAAAGTCCTGTATATGTAGCAGGATTTGAGGTCGCAGTCTGACCGATCGGAGACTGGTCTACATAAATAACAGAATTTAGTTGCTCACATCCCGAGACTCCGTCGCAACTACGATTTGGAATGGCCGAATGGTTTAACTCACGGGCAACAGACGAATATAAAACATCTTGAACTAGCGAGCTCTTACCACTGCCGCTAACGCCGGTAACGACGGTAAAAGCAGAAAGAGGAAATGGAACAGTTATTGACTTGAGGTTATGCTTACGCGCCCCTTGGACAATAAGCCAACCAGCATTCCATTTTGGCAAGGAATTAGAATAGGAGCATTCAAAAGCTCTCGAATCACTGCGGAGATTTGATAGAGCTAAAGCCTCACGCCGCGCGATTTCGCGACCAGAAAGAGGAACGGCGGCTATTTTGGCATTAACCGCGTCCATATTGTACTCGAAACCGTCGTTGCTCGTTGCAGATTCAATAACGGGAGGGGTAACAACGGGATTTAAAACGTCAGAAAGGTCGGATGCAGAAGCGACGGCGTCCTTCTTTTGAACCAAACTTGGCTTACTGGATTTCCTTAAGGACGCTCTTTTTTTTCGTGGAGAGTCGACCTTAGCGCCAGCCTTCGTCGAAGATTCGACGCCATTTTTTTTACGACGCGAAACTTGAGACGTGGCAGACGTTCCATCCGAGTTTTTTTTCAAATCACGCGTTTTCCCTGCTGTCGTCGCAGGTGTTTTTCGCCGCTTAGAGGAAGCAGACGCAGAGGCCGTAGGATCAGAATCTCCGCCATTCTTCTTCATTGCCGCCTCTTTGAACAAACAAAGGTCGCTCCATCGCGAGTAAGCATGAACACAAACAGCGAAGAAGCTCAGAATCCCAAAACCCTAACGAGTAACACAACTTGGATCCCTAATTATAGTCCATCAACGGGTTGTTTCAAGGTAGGATACGGCGGTTAACAGGTATTGGTATCGACTTCCGACCTGAAAGGTAAGGTCCTGTTACGGAAGATTCATTCGCCTTTACAGCCTCAGGCGCTCCCGAAGCGACAATAAGACCGCCCTGCTTACCCGCTCTCGGACCAAAATCCACAAGAAAATCAGCGCTCTCAATTACCTCTTGATCGTGCTCTACAACAAGCAACGTGTTTCCAAGATCACGAAGCTTGTGCAAGGCGGCAATAAGACGCCTATTATCACGGGTATGAAGTCCGACGGTCGGTTCGTCGAGAACATATAAGACGCCTTCAAGTCCACTTCCAATCTGCGCGGCAAGACGTATGCGTTGAGATTCTCCTCCCGAAAGCGAGGGCGCTGGGCGTGAAAGCGTTAGGTAATCAAGCCCAACGTCTACGAGAAATCGTATGCGCGAAATGACCTCGTCGACAAGATCCCCTGCAATTTCTTTTTCCAGACCTGTTAGTTCAAGATTTTCAAAAATCTGAATCAATTCGCCTAGAGGAGTCCTACATATCTGATCAAGCGTCATTGCATGGAATTGAACTGCGGCGACGTCGTCACGTAAACGACTTCCTAGGCAATCAGGACATTCGCTTTCTTCAATTTGGAATTCGAGGCGACTTCGATAATAAGGAGCCAATCGTCCTGCTTCTTCGATTGCAGGGTAAAGCCCTTTAAACTGGAAACGGAAAAGAACGTCGCCGTCAGGGAATTGCTTCGCGCCTGACTCGTTCCAGACGCGCCTGCGGTCGCTTTCTGTTTTAACTTGACAAGCATTCGTCCAATCGACCGCAGTCACGTCAATCCATCGATCGCCAGTCCCGTTAAAAATCAATCGCCGGAAACGCGCGTCTAGACGGTTAAAAGGCGTGTCCAGAGGAACTCCTGTGGCACGTGCAAACGCAATCATCGTCGCGAATGTCGCTGGATCGTTGAAATCAGACCAAGTCGGAATAACGCCTTCAAGTAACGTAAGCTTGGAATCATGAATATGAAAACGCGGATTAGCCCCACTCCTTACTCCCAATCCCTCGCAATTCGGGCACCAGCCCAATGGACTATTAAAGGAAAAATGCTTCGGGGTTAACGCTTCGAAAGCACGACCGCACTTTTCACACGAAAGCCTTTGACTCAGGGAACGTGATTCCCATTCAGGTTCCGGTCTATCGTCACAAATAATGACATTTATTGAACCCGCGCCCCACTCGAGAGCAGTTTCAACGCTAGCAGCCACACGACTGCGAACCGTTTTATCGGCGGTTTTTCCGACGTAACCATGCAAGCTGAGCCGATCGACAATAAGTTCGATTCTGTTAATTTGCCTTCGATCGAGCGTTGGAGGATTGTCGAGCGAATAGGTTCCGCCGTTCACGCGAACACGAGAAAAACCTTGTACTCGAAGACGTTCCCAAAGCTTGTCGTAATTATCGCCGCCCTCCAATGCTATTGGAGCAGTAATTAAAACGCGGCGTTCCTTCTCGTGCCCGATTTGCAACACGCGGGCAACTATTTGATCGGTTGATTGAGAACCGATTGGAATATTGCAATCGGGACAGTAAGAAACGCCAAGCCTAGCGAATATTACTCGCAGATAGTCGAGAATCTCTGTAATTGTACCGACGGTAGATCGAGGCGAACGTCCAGTCGTCTTTTGTTCAATAGAAATCGATGGAGAAATTCCGCTAGTTCGTTCAACCTTCGGTTTTTGAATTTGTCCCAAAAATTGTCGAGCATAGCTCGACAAACTTTCAACGTAACGTCGCCGTCCCTCTGCATAAACGACGTCAATTGCAAATGAAGACTTACCGCTTCCACTCGGACCGCAACAAACGGTCATTTGATTTCTAGGGATTTCAACCGAGATATTCTGCAGATTATGTTCACGGGCGCCTCGAACTATAATAGGCCCCTCTTCATCGGCTTCAGACTTGGCAACACGCATTTTGGAGTCGGTCTCAGCTTTCGTTGCGAGTTGATCAACCATCCCCTTGCGGTCTCTAGAAAGGTATTCCTTTAACGCTCTTCCCGTCCATGAGTTAGGGTTATCGGCAACGTCCTCGGGCGTGCCCTCTGCAACTATTTGTCCTCCAAGATCTCCACCTTCAGGACCAAGGTCTATCACCCAGTCGGCAGTCTTAATAACGTCAAGATTATGCTCAACAATCAAAACTGAGTTACCTGCGTCGGCAAAGCTGCGCAAAACGTTCAAAAGCATCCGAATATCGGCAAAATGAAGTCCCGTCGTCGGCTCGTCGAGAAGATAGAGAGTCTTTCCCGAACTCTTCTTAACGAGTTCTTTTGCAAGTTTGACGCGTTGCGCTTCTCCTCCTGAAAGAGTGGGCGAAGGCTGTCCGAGTTTCATATAGCCAAGACCAACGTCGTACAATGTTTGAAGCATATCGTGAATCTTGGGAATATTCTCAAAGACCTTAAGAGCGGTCTCGACGTCAAGATTAAGGACTTGATCTATCGACAAACCTTTATATTTGACAGCAACCGTCTCGTGGTTAAAACGTCGTCCGCCACATGTTGGACAGGTCGTCCAAACATCTGCGAGAAAGTCCATTTCAAGCTGGATTGAACCATTCCCTTCACACGTTTCACAACGGCCGCCGGCGACATTAAAACTGAAGCGTCCCGGAGCAAATCCTTTTGCTCTTGCCTCAGGAGTTTCAGCGAAAAGTTTGCGGATTTCGTCAAAAAGTTTAATATACGTCGCAGGATTAGATCGAGGCGTGCGACCGATTGGCGACTGATCAATAGAGATAAGCTTCTTAAGATGTTCAACGCCCTCAATTGAATCGTATTCACAAGGAGTTGGATCGGCGTGATTAAGTTTAGTTGCAAGCGTTTCTCGCAGAACGTCGTTTACAAGCGAACTCTTCCCACTGCCGCTAACGCCAGTAACACAAACTATTTCACCGAGAGGAATTCTGACGTCTATATTCTTCAAATTATGACGACGCGCGCCTCGAACTACCAGCCAGCGCCCATCCGGAGTCCTCCTTCTCTTCGGAACGGAAATATTTTCGTCGCCTACGAGAAACTTGGCAGTTACGCTCTTTTCACGTTGATTCTTTAGAACGTCCGCAACAGAACCAGACGCTACAATCTGGCCGCCATGAAATCCTGGACCGGGTCCAAAATCGACCAAATGATCAGAAGCGAGCATCGTGTCTTCGTCATGTTCTACGACAATAACAGAGTTGCCCAAGTCGCGCAGGTTTGTAAGAGCGCCGATTAAGCGATCGTTATCACGAGGATGCAAACCTATTGAAGGTTCGTCTAATATGTAAAGAACGCCTACGAGACCGCCGCCAATCTGTCCCGCGAGGCGAATGCGTTGCATTTCGCCTCCAGAGAGAGTTGGAGCAGGTCTTCCGATCGAAAGATACCCCACCCCTACTTCAACGAGGAACCCAAGTCGGACGCATATCTCGTGCACTATATCTTTTGCTACAAGTTGTCCGGATGGCGAAAGCGAGAGAGAGCTCAAAAACTCGAGTAAAAGCGGTATAGGAAGGTTTGACAACTCAGGCAGCGAGTACGATTTCTTATCCGCAAACGCCGCAGAATTTGACAAAGTTTCAAGACGAACCGATCTTGCCTGTTCGTTAAGACGTAACCCTCCGCAGTAAACACACGGTACGTAACGCATAAAGCGTTCTAATAATTCACGTTGAGTTTTGTTTGTTGAAACCTCATGTTGTTTAAGCAATTTAGGAATAATCCCTTCGAAAGGACCGCGCCAAGAACGTTCTCCATCGTCTGTTTTCCAGTGATAAACAACGCTTGTGTCTCCAGCGCCCCACAAAAATTCATGACGAACACGTTCGTCAAGTTCTTCCCAAGCCGTTTCAAGGACGCTATTATCTTCAAGACCGTATTTTTTTTCGAGCGTGGTTGCAATCCCTTGGTAGAGATGTTGTCGCCAAGGTCCAAAATTCTGCCACTTTCCCAATGGGACAACACATCCCTGTTGGAAAGATTTAGATTTGTCAGGAATCAACAAGTCTGGATCAAATGTAAAAAGTTCTCCCATTCCTTGACAATGCGGACACATTCCCTGCGACGTGTTAAAACTAAACATTTGTGGAGTAGGACGTTCGAAACTTAATCCACAATGTGAACAAGCATAGTCGGCGCTGAAGTAGAGTTCTTGCCCCAAATAATATTTTTGATCAACGTACGAGTTGTCGCTGTCGTCTCTGTGGCAAGTCACTTCAAGATCGACGTCTGTCGGCAAACTGTCGATTCCATGTTGGCGCGTACCGAAGAATTTAAATTCATCGACGTTTTCGACAGAACTAACATTCTGTTCAATCGTCACGCCTGGAAGAGAATCAATCAGTACAATCAACCCAGGCGAGCCGTTTTTTAACGCGGCGGAAATCGCGTCTTCAATACGTCGAAAATTCTCTTCGGATCGTTCTAATCGATCAATCACCACGTCTATAGAATGACGGGCTTGATAATCCAGATTAGGCAAATCGTCGACTGAATAAAACTTCTCGTCAACCCGAACCTGTTGGAAGCCCTTTCGGCGGAGATTATTAAGTATCTCGACACAACGTCCCCTCTGATTACGCGTTACTGGCGCTAAAACCCTAAATTTAGTCCCCTCCGGGAAAACCTTAATATGCTCAAAAATTTGAGAACGCGTTTGCGCCACTATTTTTCGCCCACATTTAGGGCAATAGCTTGTTCCGACTCGCGCGTAAAGGACGCGAAGGTAATCGGAAATTTCGGTAATGGTACCGACTGTCGAACGATTATTCTGACCAGCAGTCTTCTGAGAAATTGAAATCGCTGGCCGAAGACCTGTAATTTGATCAACCTTAGCGCGAGGCAATTGTCCAAGAAAGTGTCTCGCATAGCTCGAGAGACTCTCCAGATATCTACGTTGTCCCTCGGCATAAAGCGTGTCAAAAGCGAGCGAACTTTTACCGCTGCCACTTACGCCCGTAAAACAGACAAGCCGATTACTAGGTAGCCGGAGATCGACGTTATTAAGATTATGTTCGCGCGCACCGTGAATTACAATATCAGACATGTCGCCGCCGAAAACTTCCAAGAAAGCTACAAAACCGAAGTTACGCGCCTTAAAATGACTATGTCGCCAGACGAACCTCGTTTATTCGCTATAAAAAAGAAGCACCGTCCCGACTCAAAGCTTAAATCTAAATCAAAACGACGCTCCAAAAAACTAAAAACGACCTAAAACCGTTACCGTGAAATCAGAACTCAAAGGCGATCTTCGCCAAGCGCTCAGAAAGATCGTTCATAAGTTCGTCTTCTTTCTCTACGGAGTCTGCAAGATAGGTCACTGAAAAACGAAGATAGGAACCGGCGTTATCCCAAGGGACAGTACAAATCGACTGTTCCGTAATGAGGAATTGCCCAACTTCTTCCGCGTTTTCGAATTGACGCCCCCCCTTTATCCCCTTCGGCGCTCTTGCATAAAGGAAGTAAGTACCGCCAGGAACTTGGCAATCGAAACCAAACTTATTAAGCGTATTAACTAGTTTTTGAAGACGTCTCAAATACTTTGCGCGCGCTTGGTCTGGAATAGAATCGTCGTCGAGCGCAACGACAGCCGCTTTTTGAATCGCTAAAAATTGACCGCTATCGCTATTGTCTTTGACGTCGGCAAATGCGTGGACGATGCGTTCATTGCCGCAAACCCATCCAAGACGCCACCCAATCATATGCCATCCCTTAGACATTGAGTGGACTTCAACGCCAACATCCTTGGCGCCTTCCACCTCTAAGAAACTCATTGGACGTGCACGATAGGAAAACATCGAGTGAGCCGCGTCCTGAACGATTACAACTTCATTCCTTTTGGCAAAATCAACAACTTCATTGAAAAAATCGACCGTGCCAAGTTGTCCGGTGGGACTGTTTGGATAATTAAGAACCAGCAATTTGGAACGCTTCAGAACGTCTGCGGGAATCGAATCAAGGTCGGGGTAGAAATTATTCTCCGGCAGTAGTGGAAGATTGTAAACTTCGCCTCCGTTATAACGCGTGTGCGTACCAGCGACAGGATAACCCGGCGTTGTCATAAGAGTCACGTCGCCTGGATTAATGAACACGTCTGGCAACATTGCTAGAGCAGGTTTTGAACCGATGCTATGATTGATCTCTGTCGCTGGATCCAGGACAACGTTAAAGCGTCGCTTCATAAAACGAGCCACCGCCTCCTTAAACTCCATGCAACCGTTATCAGCGTAACCTCTGTTTTCAAGTTTATTCAGTTCTTCGGCCATTTTTGCGCGAACGGAAACCGCAGCAACTTCGTCGTTCTCGCCAATGCCGAAGTCAAGCAAACGGCGCTCTGGATGTTCGGCAAGCGCCTTACGTTTCGCACGTTTAATCTTTTCGAACTTATAAATTTCAGTGCTTTTACCGTAGTTCACGCCGCCGATTCGATCGGCAAACAACTTCTGAAAAAAAGGATCGCTCATTATTCCGATTTCCATGTTATAGGCACCGTCAAGTTTCATTACCGAAATAAAAACCAGAAAACGAAACAAAATTTGACAGTGAAAATGACGGAACTGTCAACGAAAAGGCCCCAAAAAAGGGAGCGACTCAACTGAGAAGTTCCAATAGGTAAAGGAAATGTTATTATACGACCTTTTCATTGATATAAAGCCCCCGGAATCGACTTTTCTAAAAACTCAACATCTCATTACCACAAAACACGAAACAATTCTCATCAAGCTGGGATAATCCATGGAACATGGGAGCCCCTAAAACAGTCCTTTTTGAAAAGACAATATGTTCTAAGAAGACTTTTTCCCCAGTTTTACCACTTAGTTTTTATTATAGAGAAGGTTGATTTAGATTGATTGTCGCGGAAATTTTTCGCAACAGACGTTTCTAAATATGCTGTTTCCTACCCCTAAAATCGCCCTTCGAATACCGATAATTATAGGTGTTGTAAACATAGTCTAAAATCAATCGTGAATCGAACCCGTATGCCCCCAACACATCGCCAATCTCCGCCAAAGATTAAGTTAATAATGAATATAAAGATTCAAATGTGATTGTTCGATTCAAAACCGTTCCCCTCGAATTGTATCGGCGTCAAAAGAACGCTCCACATGCCTTGGTCGCAAATTTTGTTTTCACAACTAGGGGGAAGTCCTTAACGCCTCGGTAAGCCGAATATCCCAGGGCAACTTAAAGGATTATTGTCGTCCAACTGTTCAAGACGACATTTCACGCCTTTAACAACCGCTTGTTGCGCAATAGTCGACGATAAGTTAGCCTTCAGCGTTTCCTCTCATTATAGTTCTTTCACTCATTCCTTTTGGCGTCAAGTTAGCGACCACGTTCTCTTGAACGAGTTTGTTCTTTCGTTCTGGTATTTGCCAATTTTCTGGAATCTCCCTTGATTCAAGCGTTTTCTTTATAGCTTTTGAGCTGTGAACCAACCTTTTTCAAAGGCCGATTCAATAACGCAATCATTACAGGAATATCGGCCCTTTGGGTTACGGTAGTTTGTCAAAGACTTTTGAAAGTTTGCCCTTCATTCCGTCTTGAGCGAGTCATTGCTGAATAGAGATCGTTTTTATGCGAAAAGCTTGTCGCATACCGGAAATTCAGAAACATGGAGTAGAAAAATGGCGCTAAGGCGCTCCATGCGCCTTTCAGAAGGGTTGTTCGAAAGACAGAGTAAGATAATTTTAACGCCATGACCGCATCAAAAGGAGGACGACCATTTCTGCATGACTACTTTGAAGAACGAAAAGCGTTACGGTTACAGAAAGAATGTTTCCAAATCATGCCTCAATCAATAAGGGCGCGTAATCGACTAATAACGCAAATCGAACAAGCCGCCAATTAACGACAATGGAACCGCGATAAACATGAGAGACCAACAAAATCTGACCTGACAATCTTGAATAGTATTCAAAATTACGCGCTGGAATCATCTAACTCAACTCGTAAAAAGGCTCTAGAAACGCTCAACAATCGTTCCCCCTCCGAGCAAACGGTCACGCCAGTAACAAACAAGCGCTTGACCTGGCGCGACGCCGTAAAAAGGTCTATCGGTAAAAACGGTAATAGTTCCGTCTGAAAACGCACGAACAGTCGCAGGAATAGCCTCGTTGCGGTAGCGAATCTTCACACAGCATCTAAAGGATTCGTCTTGTGGGACAGGAGCGTGCCAGTTAGCGTCAATCGCATGGATTTCGCTAACAGCAAGAGCATCATATGGACCGAGCGTTACAGCGTTCAACTCTGGGATTATTTTTTGAACAAAGATACGTTCGCCAAAACCAATCCCCAGCCCCTTACGTTGTCCTATGGTAAACTTTTCATACCCTTGATGTCGCCCGATCTCTCTGCCGTCAAGAGAGAGGAAAGGACCGGAAGTATCTTTCGAGATGTTCAACCAACGTTCGGACTGTGAATCGCGTAGTCGACGAATAAAATCGACTCTTTCCTGATCTGGAACAAAACAGATTTCCTGACTATCGCTACGATTTGCAACCTGAAGATTTCTTTTAGAGGCGATATTTCGGACTTCAGATTTCGAAAACTGTCCTATAGGAAAAATTATTCGATCAAGCACATGCCTTTTTACGCGAAACAGAAAATAAGATTGATCTTTTGGCGACGGTGAACGTAATACAAATTTGGAATTAATATCCGTTTTTAACCATGAAGGGACTTCTATAAATTCAGAGTCATAAATCGGTTCTTCTCTATGTTCCACATGGTTACTCTCTAGACTCTCAAGCCAATCGCCGACGCTACAGATTTGGGCATAGTGTCCCGTCGCTAAGAAATCGAAACCTTGCGACTGTGCGAAATCCCACAAAACGCCAAATTTTATGTATCTATTACACAAAACGCAAGGATTGGGGGTTTGAGCTGAATAATACCGAGTAATAAAATCTTCGACGATTTTTGAAAACGGATCGTCTAAGTCGATAATTGTCAGGCCTATCCCTACTGCAATGGCAACTTCCATTGCCGATGTAGCGTCTGTCGGCAAAAGAAACGGCAAATCTTTATGATTCCATTCACGTTTGACATATTTCCCGTCTTCCGTGACGGAAACAATTCGTAGTTGCGCTTTTTCACCCAATTGCTGGAGAGTTGCTCGAGAGAGTTCAGCGTCAAGCGTCCGTTGATAACGGTGACGCATAAAAACCCCGCTTACCTGATTCCCACCTTCCTTAAGCAACATGGCGGAAACCCCACTATCAACTCCGCCTGAAATAGCCGTCAAAATCTTCTTCATTATAGAAACTCAACGCTTAAATTAAAACGACGAAAACGCTAGACTCAACAGGGTTGAAAGCAGACTGGTGGGAGTCGTCTGCTACCGCAATGGCATGAGGTCTACTTGTCATCTTTTGTAACTGAAAGCACAGGACTGTTTTTAAACCATGACTCGTCGATAAAGCGCCCCAAAAGATAAAACTTTTGATCGGGATACCAAAGAACGGGATTTCCGTCTATCATCGTCATGCTTGTATAAAAAGAATTGCTCGACGGACGATTGATAAAAAGTTGGGGTTCTCCAAACCAAATCGGTTGGCGCGCCCCCTCCTGATAAGCGCCGGCTATGAGGTAAAGGGGACCACGATTCTGCCATGGACTGCCGGCTTCGAAATCAAACCTATTGTGGATAAATGCGAAATAATATCCGCTTCCAGACGTCTCGCCTTTCCAATCATAAATAGGACAAGGAGACACCGGATGCAAATACGGTCTACCGTCGTCACGATCACGAAGTATCTCTGGAAGAGACCATGTTTCACCCAAATCTTCGCTAACGCTCCAACAAGGGTAACCTATCCCCGTGCGCATAAGCGCAAAAAGTCTCCCGTCAGGTAGTTTCACTATCGACGGTTCCTCACAATACAGCCCCTTGCTTAACGCTTTATCATTCGTCATAAACCATTTTGTAATAAATCTTTAGGCTCAGGATCGTCGTCGATATTTTCAAAACGTATAAACTCGGTGACGGTACGACACTTATCATGGTACTGCGGCGCAACATAACGTGTAACGCCAACAAGATATTTGCCATGTTCTCCAAGTCGTAAAGGGTGTTGCCAAACAACCCATTCTGGGGGAATAGTCTCATCGGGAGAGTCGTAAGAAGATCTAGGCAACGGTATTAATTGAGGGCTTGACCACGTGTCTCCTAGGTCGTCGCTATAAATTCCAGCCATTAAACCTGTATGTTGCCGATTGGTAGAAACCTTTCCCTCTTGATATTGGTTATAGAGGACATAAATGCGTCCGCTCTTCGAAACCATCGCAAATCCCCAACTGGCGATGGGCGAGTTGGAATGGAAAGTTTTTGGTCCTGCGAGAACCTTAGGTTCACTCCAAGTCTTTCCTCTATCATAACTGCGGAAAAAAGTTATATGCTGATCGAGCGCGCCTTCGCAAGTAGCTTGACATGTTGTCGCAAAAAGAACGCCGCTCAATCCTTCAAAAACTTGGAAATGATCGTTGTAACAATCGCCTAATTTTTCAGGATTAACTTGTGGAACATAGACGATAAAATCAGGTTTTGTAGTTTGAACGTCATTTAGAAAATTCGTTTTTTCTTTGAGACGTCGTTCGATCGTCGTTTTAACACGTTCTGAATATTCCGCTCTCCAGTCGTCGACGTTAGCGCTTTGCTGGGCAAATATTGAAACGTCTATCAAACAAACTACAATACCTATCGCCGCTACGCTAAACCCATTAACGATTTTTCTCATTACTTCCCTCAGAAAAATGGATAGACGACGAAAGACGAAAACGTCAATCTGTCAGGCCAATTGCCTGTATTAAATTTTATGTCCAGACCTCGGAGGCAGCTCATTGGGCAATTCCTGCCGCGCGAGGTTTAGAAAAATACATGCATGAATGATTAGGACCTGGCAACACGTTCGACTCGTTTTCATACGTCGTTCCGGAAACAGCCCAATCTTCCGCTTCATCAGACAATC
>JAEEGL013595747.1_pt1 | contig 14559 bp, 11 predicted proteins | sample 9134231 | NCBI WGS metagenome assembly JAEEGL01 (sample SAMN16246548, study PRJNA631951) | gut metagenome | biome: gut microbiome; feature: rumen; material: fiber-attached | host: Bos | place: Iran: Karaj | collected 2018-10
AGTGGCCTGGCAGACCGAAGAGATCAGCAAGGGAATTACAGATTTTGCCGATCTGTATATGAGTCAGACTAAACCGCTTAAAAAGAAATACCGCATCGAGGCCAGGGACTCTTTTGGCGCATACAGAAAGATTTCGGATGATTATCCTTATTTGTACTCTGTATTCAACGGATTTCTGGAGCATGAGACCGGTGCCGCCTCCGCTGACGGTGAGACCGAAAGCATGACTACACTTGGCAGGATAATGATGCAAAAGGGCATACTTGGCGATCATTTTGCAAATGCCGGAGCTCCTAAGCCCCAGACTCCTGAACAGCGGATCAGGGATCTGACAGTAATAAGCAATGAGCAGAGATCAGATTTAAAGAAGGCGCATATAGAGCTTCAGGAGGCCAAAAAGTCTGCTGAAGGATATCTGTGTGAGCTTTCTGAGGCGAGAGCAACTATCGAAAGACTGAGTGCAGAGCCACCGAAGCAAAGATTCTTTTCAAAGATCAGGAGGTTTAAGTTTTGGTAAAAAGAGCAGTAGTAGAAGGAATGGAGACACGTATCTGATATGACGATCAGCCATGTCATTGTTCTGACAGCTCTTATCAATGCTGCGTGGATCATCGTGATGCTGCTCATGCAGCGGGCAGGCAAAGAAGGCAAGGCCGGGATATCCGGAAACATCGGGATATCTCCAGTGAGGCTCCTGATACTTTTTGTCTGTTTTTTGCCGATAATTACTGATCTTGTATCCGGAAGGGGAGCGTATGTTTACACCAGGGGTGTTTCAGCAAATGTAAGCATGAAGGAAGGCAAGAACCTGCCTGTAGGTGAGATTGTCGGAGGAGTTGTCGTGAGCCAGACTTTTGAGTGCGGGACCGACTGTGTGACTGATATAACACTGACCGGCTCGACATATATGAGGGATAATAGCGGAACGCTCCACATTGCCCTGTTTGATGACAGTACTGATGAGCTTTTGGATGAATGGGATGTCGCTACCGGAAGTCTTCTGGATAACATACCGTTCACTGTGACGTCAAAGGATCCACTAAAGCACAAAGGACTAAAAGGCAAGCGTCTTCGTTTGGCGATATCTTCAGAGGACTCTGTGCCGGGAAATGCAGTGACAGTACAGTATCTGGAGCAGGATGTATTGCCGGATGGAGAGCTGCTCATAAACGAAAACAGGACGGGCAGAGATCTGGTCTTTACAGTGACCGGATACGAAGGCCCTTCGGGACGGTTTGGGACCAAACTGCTGCTTTGCGCAGAGCTGGCAATATTGCTGCAACTTCTGATATCTGTGATAAAGGGCAGGGAAGCGGCGAAGACCGCAGGAGAGAGTCAGGAAGATGCCTGAGCGTGTGAATAAAATAAAAGGCCTTCTGATACTTGACGCCGTCCTTATAGTGGCTGCGCTGTTTCTTGCGTGGCTTCTGCCTTCCGGAGATTTTATGGATTACAGGATACTCCGGCAGGTTATTCTCGATGAGGAAAACAGATTCGAATACGACGAGTCAGACGAAGCGGAAGCTGAATGGAAAACAATCCCCGTCTTTGGAGATAACACAGTATCCCAGACATTTAGTACAGACGGAAATGCGGATGCGTTTGAGATATACATAAGGGCTGCGAATTCTGATTATCGCGGAATGTTTACGGTAGCTCTGTATGGGGAAGATCAGAGTCTGATCAAAAGCTGGGATATGGATAAGCTCGATATTGCCAGTGGACTTCAGGGAAAAGAATTCTGGATAAGATTTTCTTTGGATGACAAGAGTGCCATTGCTCCTGGGAAGGAATACACTATAACAATATCAGCACCTGAGCTTGGTCAGGATAACCGCATATTTGTACTGTCAAAACCGAAGATACCACTGACCGAAGATGTGTACAGCGGTGGCTGTCTTTACGTGAATGGCAGTCCTTCAGAGGACGTACTTTTCTTTTCTGTGTATCGCACCGTGAAGAACCGCATTCCACTGATAGCCTGTCTGATACTATTTCTTGCAGTGCATATATGGTGGTTTGTCAGGGACCCCGATTCAGGAAAGTGGGCAATCTGTGCTCTTGCAGGAACGGGAATGATCATGTTTCTTATCATGGCACCTTCAAGTCAGCCTGATGAATTGCTGAATTACTATACGTCCTTCGAAGTGAGCAACATGCTGATGGGCAAAGAAAACCTTGGAGAGATAGAAAGCCGTTATCTGCATGATCTGGCTATACATTACAACGCGAATTCCATATTTGCAGACATGGGAAAAGAGCTGTTTGGGCGCCAGACTCCTGAAGACAGCACAGAGACCATGGTGCTTGAAAATCAGATAATTACCCAGCCTATGGCGTATCTTCCGCAGGCCATTGGAATAACTGCAGGAAGAATACTTAAGCTGAATTTATACCGCGTTTACCAGCTTGGACGGCTTCTTAACCTCATTACATACATCTGTATGGTATTGATTGCCGTGAAGCTTGCTTCAAATAGCCGGCATATCATGATATTTGCAGGAATTATGCCGATGGCCCTTCATCAGGCGGTTTCTTTGTCAGGAGATGCATTTATATATGGATTGTCTCTTATACTGTTTGCGCTCTTCTTAAAGGCCATTAGTGAACGCAAAGTGTTTACCTGGAAGCAGGTTCTCATATGGATATGTCTTCTTGCCGTTATGGTGGCATACCAGCCGGCATGCTGTGCCTTGGGCTTATTGATCTTTAGTATTCCTGATAATCTGTTTGAGGATAAAAAGGACAGGATACTGAAGACTGCGGCTCTTCTTCTGGCATGTGTTTATGCGGTACTTCTTCTATGGGTTCCGGCGGTATCACAGGCGCTGCAAAACGGTGTTTATGCAGTGGGAGATTATTATACATTGTCCTTTGCTGCAGAGAATCCCTTTAGATTTTTGCGTATGACATGGCTCACCCTGTCAGAGAGTTTTATCGACCTGCTGCGACAGACCGCAGGTTCAAGGCTCGCCGGACTGACACTTGCCCTGCCGGACTATTTGTCGGTGATATATCTTGTCATATTGACATTGGCTATGGTAACCGGTACTGATGCAGGTGAAGGAGCGGACAAACGCAGGCGTTATGTGCCGCTTGTTGTTTCGATGGTCGGAGTTTTCCTTATTGTGGCGGAATGCCTGTGCAGGCTGACGATTTATGGAAGTACTGTAGTCACAGGACTTCAGGGGAGATTTTTAATAACATTTCTTTTACCTCTTTTATATGGATTTGCAACCGGAAAGATTCGATCGGAGTACGATCCGAATGGTCTTATGATTCCTGTCTGGTTTTTGTATCTGGTGACGATATTTGAGGCAATGAGCAGAGTGGCATACGGCATATGATAAAAACAGCGATCATCATACCAAATTATAACGGAGCAGCTTACATAGGACCGTGTCTTAGTGCGCTCATTCCACAGTGCGGAAAAGAAACCGCTGTCTGGGTTGTAGACAATGGATCTTCGGATGGAAGCGAGAAGATCGCAGAGTCTTTTTCAGAAGTAAATGTTCTGCGCTTTAAGAAAAACAAAGGCTTCACCGGAGCGGTAAATGCTGGCCTTAAATCGGTGGGAAAGACTGATTATGTGATACTTCTCAACAACGATACAGTGGTCGGAGAGCATTTTGTGGATGAGCTTGTTTCAGCAATGGAACGCCATCCGGATGCTTTTTCCGCCCAGGCAAGGATGAGAAGGATGGATGCCCCGGGGCGACTGGACGACGGCGGCGACATATATTGCGCGCTGGGATGGGCGTTTGGACGGGGATCCATGGCCCCTGCAGACAGATATGACAGGGAGGAGCCAATCTTTAGTGCCTGTGCCGGGGCTGCTATTTACCGCTATGATGTCCTTAAAGATATGGGCGGATTTGATCCTTCTTATTTTGCATATCTTGAAGACGTTGATCTCGGATGGCAGGCAAGGCGCGCAGGCTGGAAGAATTATTACATACCATCCGCCAATGTTTTCCATGCCGGGAGCGGTACCACAGGGTCAAGGTTTAACCAGTTTAAAACACTGTATTCTTCCAGGAATAACATCTATGTACTCAGAAAGAATATGCCTGTTCTGTTTCGGGTACTGTTTTCTCCCATGCTCGCAGTGGGCTTCCTGTCAAAGATGCTTTATTTTGCACAGAAGGGCTATGGAAAAGAGTTTGTTGACGGCCTTGTAATGGGGCTTAAAATGCCGCTTCCTAAGGGAAAAGTAAAAAGCTCAGGCAGGCAGGACCGGGAATTGGCGTGGGAAATACTGAAGAATACGCCGAGATGTCTTTTAGACATCATCGATATGCACGTTATTATTCATGCGGAAGGCAAACGAAAGAACAGATGAGCAAAGTGATCAAGGGAAATGGATCAGGAAGAGTTTTGGGAACAAGAACGGCGCAGGTTATTGTCTGTGTCGTGGCAGCTTTCCTGTGCTTTGTTCCGGTTTTTGCAGATCTGCTCACAGGGAGATTTCCCTATGCTCAGGTGGCAGGTTTTTCTGTCTACGTCGGAAAGCAGGAAGGGGAGATGAAACCCACTCCGCAGATTACGGGCGATACAGTGCTCACACAGACATTTAACTGCTATGAGTACAATATCGTTGATATAGAACTGATGTCGGCTACTTACGAACGTACCAATACAGGAACGATGCATATAGAGCTTTCTGTAGACGATACAGGTGAGGAAATCTGTTCCTGGGATCTGGATGTCAGCAAGCTTGAAGACAATCACGTCTTTAACGTCGCTGTCAGGGATCCGCAGAAGTTTTATGTGGAGGACAGAAAATGCCGGTTGACGGTCACCTGTCCCGGAGCGCAGGAAGGCAACGCAGTTTCACTTTATTATGTTGACCGGGACTGCTACGACGGCGGAGAGCTTATGATCAACGGCGAAGCTACAGGTGGAGATCTGTACATGCTGATGACCGGCACCGCAGGCAAAACAAGCTACGAGAATACTAAGGTGACGCTTTGCTTTTATCTAATGCTGGCGGTGGAAGCAGTTCTCTTTTTCTTATTTCACCGTTTTGGAAAAAAAGATGTCATTGACGAGAGCGGGGATGAATGATCAACAAGGTCTTCGATGAGATAAAAAGAATAATCGGACAGTACCGTTCTCTTCTTGTAATGAATGCAGTGCTTCTTGTGGTAACTGTAATTCTTATGATGTTCAGGCCGATTGACCATATCCGCGATTACGTGGTCGAGAGGCAGGATGGAGAGAAAGTCACATACACCGAAGTCTATGGAGACATGGTGGTAACGCAGAGTTTTGTATCCGATAGTAATGCAGATTCCTTCGAGCTTTTCATGCTTTCGGCAAAAGAAAACTACCATGGAAATTTCAGAGTGGATGTGTACGACAACGAAGGGAAGCACACTTACGGATTTGTGCGCTCCAAGCTGGATATTGCCGATGCGGCAAAAGAGGACAGCCATTGGCTGCCATTCAGAATGAAAAACAACCGGTTTGTTAAGGGGGCCAAATACACAATCCGGATATCTGCGCCAGATCTTACTGATGGATGCGGAATCCTTCTCGGTTCTGTCCCGGAAAGGGCTGAAACTCTAAATGGAGAGTTTGCTGTAGACGGAGTTCTCCAGCCGGGATCATTGGCTTTTGCGGTGTATAGGGACAGGGGAAATCCGTTTGCATTGATCGCCATCTTGTTGATATTTGTGATGGCAAATATATGGCAGATTTTTAGAGAACGGGAGATCGAATACAGGGGAGCAGCTGTACTCATTGGAACAGGTCTGATAATGCTGCTGATCATGGCTCCTGCCAGTCAGCCTGATGAACACACGCATTACTATACTGCATTCAGGCTCTCCAGTCTCATGATGGGAAGAGAAAACCTCAATGAGATGGAAGAAGAGTATTACCTCATGATGGATACGGTTGAGATGGACTCCATGAGCTATGAGTGTCCTCATAGTCTCACGTCACATTGGAATTGTAATTCCTCTTTCTCAAAACTTTTGACAGAGTTCTGGAATAAACCGGTATCCAAAGACGGGATAAAAACCTATTTAAGGAACACCTACACGATCGATTATCCTGTATCCTACCTGCCACAGGCACTGGGAATTACGCTGGGTAGACTTTTGAGAGGGAATTACCTGCAGGTGTATTCACTTGGAAGAATCTTTAATCTGTTTATCTATATTGCACTGGCTATGCTGGCAGTAAAACTTATACCCTGCAACAAGCATCTTATGCTGTTTATAGCTGTGATTCCAATGGCGATGCACCAAGCGGCTTCAATGTCCTATGACGCTATAGTGAACGCTCTGGCACTGGTCTTTTTTGCATATATCTTAAAAGTTATCGATGAAGGCGGACCATTCACCTGGAAGAAAGCACTTGTAGCGGCATTCCTTATGTACCTGCTTGGACCGCTGAAAGTGATCTACTGCGTACTTTCGCTTCTGGTCCTGGTGATTCCCGGGTATAAGTTTCAAAACCTGAAGGACAGGATCTTGAAAATACTCCTGGTTCCGACAGGTGCAGTAGCGGCAATGGTTGGAAAGAGAATTCCCTTGATACTCGATCTTCTGTCAGGCAGTTCCCATGGTACGGCGATGAATGCCGGAAGCGCCCACGGGACTACAGTGAGTTTCTACACGGTCGCTTATGTGTTTGAGCATCCTTTCAGGTATGCAAGGCTGCTTATCACTTCAGTTGTCAACAGCATTAACGCGCTTACTGCAGAGGCGATAGGATATCGTTTTGGAGGGCTCACACTGACAGTGTCGGAGATCCTTTTTGCTTCATACATGATCCTTCTTGTTGCAGCAGCATTTTTCCCTGAGGACACGACCCGTGTTGTTGGAATAAGACAGAAAGCAGCCTTTCTTGGAAGCACTGCTCTTGGAATCGGACTGATAGCCGCGGCCTTTTCGATTTCCTATACATTATACGGAAGTATGGTCGTGGTTGGCATGCAGGGGCGCTATTATATTCCCTTTGCGGCTCCTGTTCTGTATTCCATAGCTTCTGAAAAGATTTCTCTGCTGTATAAAAAGGAGAATCTGATAATACCGTTCTGGATTATCTGGCTTGGATATATCTTTGCAATCACAAGCAGGGTGACTTATGGAATATAATACGGATAGAGAAAATAAACATGCATTTGTCATATGCGCCTACGGCAAAAGCCGGTATCTTCATGCGTGTATCAGGTCGCTGCTGAATCAGACTGTTAAAAGCTCCATTCTGATGGTCACTCCGACACCAAATGAATTCATACTTGATACAGCGAAACGATTTGGGATACCTCTGTATGTCAGGGAAGGTGAAAAAGGTATAGAAAACGACTGGAATTATGGATACAGGAAAGCCGGGGAAGTAGCCGATTATGTAACCATTGCCCATCAGGATGATATATACCTTCCTGAATACACTGAAATAATGCTTAAGAAAATTCGGGAATCGGAACGCCCTCTTTTCGTATTTTGCAATTATGCGGAGATACGGAGAAAGAGTGTCAAAAGGTACTCGGTCCTATTGGGGGTAAAAAGACTGATGCTTCTTCCGATGCTTTGCAAGAGGAGCTGGTCCTTAGTAAGTGTCCGCCGGTTTATCCTGTCTCTGGGAAATCCTATCATGTGCCCGACAGTTATGTATTACCCGAAGAACCTGCCGGAATCTCTTTTTGCACCGGGCTTTATCAGCAACTTAGACTGGGAGGCCTGGGAAAAGCTCTCTTTACTGGATGGAAGCTTTGTGTATGAGCCCGGGATTCATTTCCTTCACAGAATTCACGAAGGCTCAACGACAACAACAGCTATCAAAAGTAAGATAAGACGCGAAGAAGATATGACAATGTTCAGGAAGTTCTGGCCTGAGAGTATTGCGAGAATACTCACCAGAGTATATATAGTTTGTGAAAGAAGTAATACTATTTCCGGATCAAAAGAAAAAAACTATAGGAGAACTAAATGCTGACTATTCTAATGCCTTGCTATAACGAGGAGGCAAATATTGGATATTGCATAGACCAGGCGATGGCCTACATCCAATCGAAAGGCCTTGAAGGGGAGATTCTGGTTGTTGATAACGGAAGTACCGACAGCTCTGTCGCTGTTGCAAAGAGCCACGGAGCCCGCGTTGTAACTGAAAGATTCAGAGGGTATGGAAGTGCGCTCCGGGCAGGTTTGTCAGAGGCTAAAGGTGACGTGATCATAATCGGGGACGCGGACAGCACGTATGACTTTAGTGACCTGGACCCGTTCTATCTGCCAATTGCGACGGACGAGGCAGACATGGTGATTGGAGATCGCTTTACGGGCCTTATGGAAAAGGGCTCAATGCCTGTGACCCACAGATTGGGGGTACCGTTCCTCTCATGGTGCAGCAGAGTAAAATTCAAGACGAGGGTACACGACTTTCACTGCGGAATCCGCAGCATAAGCAAGGTGGCCCTTGATAAGTGCAGCTTCCACACCACAGGTATGGAGTTTGCCACAGAAATGATCGCTGAAGTCTGCAGGAAAGGACTCAGGATAAAGGAGGTTCCGGTAAGCTTAAGAGTTGCCAGAAAAGACAGGAAGACCAAACTCAGAACGATTCCGGATGGCCTGCGGCATCTTAAGTATATCTTCTTTTCATGACGAGTGTTCAGATGGAAAATGAGATGCAACACAGCATGAGATTTCCTACGAAAGCCAGCATGATCCTCTTTTTTCTCAAGGGGAGCATCAAATGGTTTTTCCTGAGTGCCATATTCACCGGCATGGCGTCTCTTTTAGAGATGACCATTCCCAAGCTGATTTCATTTATGGTGGATTCACTTGTGGGAGAATCAGCTGTTGATATTCCGGCTGTAGTGCAACCGTTTTTGGCATTCGCGGGCAATGCCTTAAACCTTCAGGACAGGAGGAGTCTAATCGCATTCGTTGCCGGTATTGTGGCCCTGGTTGCACTTTTCAGGTTCGTATTCCGCTTTCTCTTCAGCGACTGCAGTGTACGAGCCGCGGAATCATTTGTAAAACACATGCGGGATGAGCTTTTTGGGCACATTCTGTATCTTCCCTTTGCCTGGCTGGGAGAAAACAATACAGGCGACCTCATTCAGAGATGTACATCTGATATCGAAACTGTTAAGCGCTCAGTTCTTGAACAGCTGACGGGTCTGATACAGATAATTACTCTGGTCTTTATGGCAGTTGGTTTCATGGGCAGCATAGACATGCGCATCATGATCATATCTGTCGTCTTTATCCCTCTGATTGCAGGGTATTCGGTATATTTTTATTCTGCCATAGGAAAAGCTTTTGAAGAGACAGCAAAGGAAGAGAGCAGTCTGTCGACGATCGTTCAGGAGAACCTTAGCGGGGTACGGGTGATCCGTGCATTTGGAAGAGAGAACTTTGAAAATACAAAATTTATGGATCAGAACGGTAAGTATACGGAAAAGTGTAAGCAGCTTAGCATGCGCCTGTCTGCTTTCAATGCTATTGAAAATCTGCTGGCCGGGATCCAGACTTTGGTCGTTATCACTGCCGGCGCAGTTTTTGCTGCACATGGGGAGCTGACCTCCGGCGATTATATTGCTCTGCTTTCATATATGATCGTCATCGTGGGTCCGGAGAAAAGCCTGGGGCATATGATGTCCGAGATGAGCAGGGCGTGGGTGTCGGTTGACAGGCTGAGATATATCATGAATGAAATACCCGAAAGGGATGAGGAGAACGCTGTTACGCCTCCGATGGACAGAGACATTGTTTTTGATCATGTTTCTTTTTCTTACGGAAAAGAGTCAGATGATGTTCTTTGCGATGTTTCCTTTAAGGTACCTGCCGGCTCGACCTGCGGTATCCTCGGAGGCACCGGTGCAGGTAAATCCACGCTGATGTATCTTCTCACCAGACTGTATGAGCTTCCGAAAGAGAATGGAATAATAACTGTAGGGGGTGTCGACATCGCGGATATACGCCTGTCTTATCTGCGAAAGAACATCGGATTGGTTCTTCAGGAGCCATACCTGTTTTCAGGAACATTAAAGGAGAATATCGCAATGGCAGAAGGAACCGGTGATATGGATAAGATCAGGTCATCTGCCGGTGTTGCAGGAATAGACGATGCGATAAGGCAGTTCGACGACGGCTATGACACTGTTATCGGTGAGCGCGGGGTGATGCTCTCCGGTGGGCAAAAGCAGCGAACAGCCATAGCACAGATGCTTATAAGAAAGACTCCGGTGATGATATTTGATGATTCACTTTCCTCTGTGGACACAGAGACCGATATGAAGATTCGCTCACGCCTTAAGGAAAATTCAGGGTCAGCTACTGTGATCATGGTCTCACACAGAATAACGACACTGATGCATGCTGACCACATCATCGTTCTGGACAAGGGAAGGATATGTGAAGAAGGAACTCACGAAGAGCTTCTTGCATCCGGCGGATTGTACCGAAAAGTCTATGATCTGCAGGCGGGAGGCAGGGCATAGATGAAAAGAATCCTTGATAATACCATCAGGCTCCCCTGGTTTGGCATCCCCCGTATCTGGAATTTTATCAGACCTTATAGGATGAGGATTCTGGGAATGCTGATGGCCGGCGCTATGGCATCAGGAATAGGTGCGCTGTATCCACTTTTTAACAGGTATGCTATAGATCACTTTATTGCGGACCAGACAACAAGGGGAATCGTACCCTTTGTCATTTTGTATGTGCTGATGCTCGCAGGGCAGACGCTGGTCACGTTTATCAGTTCGTACAGTTCAGGTCAGGTTGAGCTGTTCCTGAGGAGAGATATCAGAAACTCTGCATTTGAACATCTGCAGAATTTGTCCGTTTCTTATTTTGACCGGAACGAAGTAGGAGATATACACGCGAGGATCATCTCGGATACGGATCTGATCGGGGAGATTTTCTCGTGGCGCCTTATGAATTTTATATGGAGTTCTGTATATCTCGTTGGCGTATTCATTGTCATGCTTGCAATAGATGCGCGCCTTGCAGGATATATTCTTCTCTTTGCACCTGGAGCGCTGATTCTGATCATGCTCTTTCAGAAGGGCCTGCATCCGCATCATTTGAAGATACGTGAGTTGAATGCCAGGATCACAAAAGACTACAACGAGGGCATAACCGGTGCAAAAGCAGTCAAGGTTCTGGGCATTGAGGAGAAAATGATAAGAAACTTCAGGAATGATACAGATGAGATGTTCAGAGTGTCGCTGCACAGGGCACACTATTCGGTGATGTTCCTGTCAGTGATGTCACTGATGTCTTCTGTTGTTCTTGCCTTTGTTCTCTGGAAGGGCGGCATGCAAGTCAGGGAGAACATCATGCGTATCGGTACGCTCTCGGTATTTGTGTCATACGCGTTGGAAATGATATCGCCTATGCAGGACATAGTTGAGACGATGGCTGCGCTGGTTGCAGCGCAGGTCAATATAGAGCGAGTCAGTGATCTGCTCAACGAACCCTGTGATGTGTCGGATTCGCCTTCTGTCATTATGAAGTACGGAGACAGCTTGAATCCAAAAGAGGAGAATTGGGAACCGCTTGCAGGGGATATAGAATTCAGGGATGTTACGTTCCGCTATCCTAACGGCAGGAAAAACATCCTGGAGCACTTTGATCTTAAGGTTCCGCAGGGAAGCAACATAGCTATAGTTGGCGAGACCGGGGCAGGAAAGACTACGTTGGTGAACCTGATATGCAGATTTTATGAACCGACCGGGGGCAGTGTTCTGATCGATGGAAGAGATATAAGAGAACGTTCTCAGCTATGGCTCCATCGGAACATGGGTTATGTTCTACAGACGCCGCATCTGTTTGCGGGAACAATACGGGATAATCTCAGATACGGAAAGCCTGAGGCGTCCGATGAGGAGATCATGGAAGCATTAAAGCTCGTGGCTGCAGACAGTGTAGTGGATAAATTCAAAAATGGTCTTGATTCCTGCGTGGGTGAAGGCGGAGTACATCTTTCTACAGGTGAAAAACAGCTTCTGTCCTTTGCCAGGGCAATCCTTTCAGATCCCAAGATCCTGGTATTTGACGAAGCCACATCTTCTGTTGATACGCTTACGGAAAAGGTGATGCAGAGGGCAACAGATGCTGCAATCCGCGGCAGGACGTCATTTGTGATAGCACATCGACTGTCTACGGTTACCGGAGCTGATTTGATTCTGGTAATTCGTGATGGTAAAGTAGTGGAGAGCGCTACACATGCGGAACTTATGCAGAAAAAAGGATATTACTACCGATTATATACAAGTCAGTATGAGGATCTTGCCTGGCTTGAATAAGGAGATACATGCAGTTCAAGGATCTTAAATCACAATACGAAGCTCTTAAAGATGAAATTGATGCGGGGATCAGCTCGGTCATTGACAGCTCGTCATTTATCCTTGGCAAAGAGGTGGGCGAACTTGAGTCAAAACTCGCCGGATATGTCGGACGGCGCTACTGCGTCACATGTGCCAGTGGTTCTGATGCGCTGATGCTGTCCCTAATGGCACTTGATATAGGACCGGGGGATGCGGTGTTCGTGCCGGACTTTACTTTTGTTGCATCAGCCAACGCAGTTGCCATGGTGGGAGCTACGCCTGTCTTTACCGATATCAGGCCAGATACATTTACGATGGATCCCAGGTCGCTGGAAAATGCCATTAAGGAAGTGAGCTCTGAAGGAAGGCTTACACCCAAAGCGGTGATACCGGTAGATCTATTCGGCCTTCCTGCAGATTATGACAGCATCTATCCTGTGGCTGATAAATACGGATTATATATTGTTGAAGACGGCGCCCAGGGATTCGGGGGCAGCATAAGGGGAAAGAGAGCCTGTTCTTTCGGGGATATCTCAGCAACATCTTTCTTTCCTTCAAAACCTCTTGGGTGTTACGGAGATGGCGGAGCTTTGTTTACTGATGACAGTGAAATATTCGCTATTTTGAAAAGTCTTCGTGCTCAGGGAAGAAGCCCGGATGATAAATATGACAGCAAGAGATGTGGGATCAACAGCCGTCTGGACACCCTGCAGGCAGCCATCCTTCTGCCTAAGCTTGAGGCTTTCGAGCGATATGAAGTTGATGATATAGGAAAAATAGCAGAGCAATATACAGATAAGCTCTCTCTCAAACTTTTAACTCCGACCGTACCTGAAGGCTATCTGTCTTCCTGGGCACAGTATACAGTTCTTTTCCCTGACAGTTCTGCAAGGGATGGAATGAAGGCAAAGCTGCAAAAAGAGGGGATTCCTTCCATGATCTACTATCCCCGGGGGCTCCATCACATGGCTGCCTTTCAATCAGAGAAGTATCAGGACGATAAATTTCCTAATACCTGCAATGTTGCGAATCGGTGTCTCAGTCTTCCTATCAATCCCTATATGCAAAAAGAAGAGGTGGAGCGGGTCTGCGATGTTCTTTTGAAGGAGGAATCATGATCAGACTCTCAATCATAACCCCGCACTATAATATGCCAAAGACCCTTAAAAGGCTTTCGGAGTCAATCCCGGATCGAGACTGGATTGAACATATAATCGTTGATGACAAATCAGATACAGATCCGACGGCCATAGATGAAGCAAAACAGTTTGTTTTGAACAGGGGAGCCAGGTGGTTTGATAATACAACGGATATAAAAGGAACCGGTATCTGCCGTGACACCGGCATAGAAAACGCCTCAGGTGAATGGATACTTATCGCAGATGCAGATGATTACTTTGTTGACGGTGCCTTTGATCTGATTGAAAAACACCTGGATGATCAGGCTGATATCATTTACTTTACACCGACGAGCAAAAAAGAGGAGAACGGTCTTGAGGGTAGTTCCCATATTCCCTATCACAGGCTTGTTAGCAAATATGTTGAAAACAAGAGCAGGGAAAATGAACTGCGCCTTCGCTATCTGTGCGTTGCCGACACCTGCAAGCTGATCCGCAGGGAGATCATAGTAAGCCGGGGGATAAAATCTTCATATACTGTTGTTGCCAATGATGTTATGTTCTCAACCGGATGTGCCTTTTATGCGCAGAAGATTGAGGCTTTTAACGACGTTATATACTGCATCATGGAAAGACCCGGAACACTTACAAGAACCAAAAACGTGCAATGGCTCAGACAGAGGATAGATATCTACAGTGAGCAGTGCAGCTTTCTGCGGGAGAGACTGCCTAAAGATTCATTTGATGACATAGGCCTTTCCGCCAGCGGGCTTTTACTGCAGTGTTATCGTGATTACGGGATCATTGAGACCCTTCGCGGCATACATACTCTTCGCCGCAACAAGGCGCCGGTAGATCTCTTGGATTTAAAGACCAGAAAAAGTTAAAGGGGATGAGCTTGTAGTGAAGTATGCACTGATAGGATGCGGACGTATCGCATCTAACCACATAGCAGCCGCTTTGAATAACGATCTTGAGGTAGTAGCCCTTGTGGATATCCTTCCCGAAAAGATGGATAGTCTTGCAAGGCACTTTTCGCTTGAGAATACGAAGCAGTACACGGAATACAGAGAGATGCTCCGCAAAGAACTGCCTGACCTTGTTGCGGTGGCAGTGGAGTCGGGAAGGCATGCCGAAATTGCATTGGAC